>Ga0209282_1000440_pt1 | contig 20484 bp, 13 predicted proteins | sample Mtrugardesep15_FD_187529 | JGI IMG/M metagenome (GOLD analysis project Ga0209282, IMG submission 187529) | Root nodule microbial communities of legume samples collected from California, USA - M. trunc garden sep15 (SPAdes) (version 2) | ecosystem: Host-associated > Plants > Roots > Nodule...
TGCGGGTCTGGGTACTATAGTACCTTTACCCGTGCCCATACCCATTAATATGTGTGGGTATTACCCGGACCCGTGCCCAAACCCATGAAAGCGGGGTTTTACCCTACCCATTGTGGATATTTTTTGCAGGTACCCATAGGGTCTGGGTCCAATTGCCATCCTTAGTAATAGTGATTGATTACGAACATGTGACTGGTAATAGTGTGGATTAAAATATAACTATAAAACATGTAGATTTGTTTTGAATTAATGTGTTAAAATACCATCTGCCTCACCTAATAAATAAAACCCCTTTTTAATTTTCATTTCAATCCAACTATTTTTGGTAATAAAAAGTGTGAATAGGTAATATAAAATGCTGACAAAGGTATTTACATATGATTCACTTTATGCCATTAATATGAGTTGAACATGTGTCATTGCAAGATTCAAATCAACTTCTTATCAACATGATCAATCTCCTTTGGTTATTTTGGGCATGTTTTATCATCTTTATTTCAGACCATGAAAATGAATAATTGGATATTAACTGGGTGTATGTTTGATTGGGTGATGTGGGGTTATTTTTGCCAAATCTCTGATTATTTACTCCCACCTCAACTCAAACATGCATCAAGGAGGTTTTTGTCCAAAAAATATGCATCAAAGAGGTTAAACATATGTCTTATCCTCCCTTGCCAAATTGCATCTAATGAAGTTATTATTGAGCAAGGTGTGTACATGGACCACACGACATGGCATGTCGTGAATTTACTCAAGAGTGTAGATTCAAATTGTACTTGGTACTACCTTTTATTTACACACAACATTTCTTATTCAACATCAATGCATTGCACAAGATATGTTCCTTATTCTTTTACAAAAAATTGCCTGCAGATAAAATAGAACCAATCATCTGTAATATTATTATTATTATTATTATTATTATTATTATTATTATTATTATTATTATTATTATTATTATTACAAGTAAATGAATATATCTAACACATATATATACCTATCTGTATATTTTGTACGTTTGTGAATTACATCACTTTTATGAACAATGAGGGAAACGCGAATGAATGAATGAATTAAAAAACAACAGCAAATGTTTTTTTCTCTTTTCATCTTTGAGGAAGTACACCTTTCAGTGATAAGATACCTTTTAAGATGATAGTAGTAAAAAATGAAAAATATCTTTGGTAGATTTTCATACCACAAATTCATGCAACAGATGAGTATTGCCAAACATGTGTTGTTGCTTTCCTGAATCTGTGAAATGATAGTCTAGTAAATCAGTACTCTGTGAAGAAGAAACCAATGTCTGATTATTATTATTATGTCTTTTATGAATGGCATCATCAGATGTGGCTAATCCATCGCTTTCACAGTTTCTCAACTCCAATGCAAGAGAGACATTGTTGTGGTGGTGGCCACCACCATCCACAGTTGTAAAGTTACCCAACTCTGTTAAATCATATGTGGCAGAATCAGAATCTATTTGTGAATAAAAGCCATTTTTCACGCTCAGCCTTTGGTTACCATGCAATTTTCCATTTCCACGATCTATCACATTTTTTTCTACATGTTCTCTAGTGGAAGAGGCTTGTACACTATGAATATGATCACAAGTAATAATTTGTACATTGTCTTGTGACTCTTCTTTTAATTTATTATTAATCTCTTGACCATAATCTCTTTTACCTTGGAGTGTATTTTCAGATGAAAAATTGCGGTTCATTTCAGAATCACCAAACTCTTCTTTGTATATTTCCTCAACCATTGGTTTCCAAAGACGCACACGTGCATTAATGAACCAATTTGCCACCTGATACCATATTATATAAATGTCTCATTAAAGATTAGCAACAAGTTTAATGAAAATAATGTTGTACAGGAATAATTAATTGATTAATTATAATTTACCTGATTCCTTGTCAAACCAGTTTGCCTAGCTAGCATTATTTTCTCTGAATCCTTGGGGTAACTGGTATCAACCAATTATGAAATGAAAGTTGAAAAAGAATTTTATTAAAATACACACAAATTTGAAAATATTATTGAAGTACCATAATATGAAACCATTGCAACTATTAGAAAATATCAAAATTGAGTGAAGGACTAGAGGGTGTTATAAAGTAACACTTACGGATTAAGAAAATGTTCAAAGAGCCACGCACGAAGTATTGAAACAGAGTTTTCGGGAAGTCCTCTCTGAGGTCTCCAAGCTTGTCGCATAACACCAAGATGCTGAAATGCCTTTTGTTGCCTAAGCTGTTGATCCACATACCGGAGACGAGGTATTCCTTCTTGTTCCCCAAGGCTCCTTTGAATCACTTGAACTTGGTTGCTGATAGCATCGCGCAAGCAGCGAAACTGACGCGAAATTGTTCGCAATGCAAGCGTAGTATATGGCTCTGCTGCTCCACCCCCAGCAACCATGTCCAAAGATGACACCACAATTTGCATCCGATGGCAGTACTGTCTGTATCTTTTGTCTACCTACAACCAGCACAAAGAAAGGATTACTGATTCGGCAATCAGCCAAACCATCACTGTCATAATAACTAACTATGGAATAAAGGAAGAGAATAATTGTGACACATTTTCAGTATAAAACATTTTACACTATCAACCAGTAAAAAACCATCATTTGTATAACTTTTAGATATGATAATAGTCAAACTTTTTCAATGATAGAACCTTATGATCAAATCTTTGCACTGTTAGTCTGTTAGAGCATACAAATTAAATCCATAAAAGGAACGATGCAATGCTAAATAATATGGTTACCTCATCCAACATGGACAAAAGCTTTGTCTTCTTATCCAACAAATTCTGTCTTTCGGCTGAGGATATCTCACAAGAAGGATTGGAGTTAGAATCATTAGGTCCCCCTGAAGTTATTTGCATAGACTGACTAGTAGATTTTCCATCACTATCTTTGGGATTATCCAATCCAATGTTGCGGATATTTTCTTGTTTTTCCATTCCATGTTGCTTTCGAACATTAACTATCTCATCAAGTAACTCCTGTGTAGCCTTAAGATATTGAGAGTTTAGGAAAATGTTGGAAAAACCTTGTGAATCCTGCAGGCATTGATCTGAGGAGTGAGGGTTGCGAAAACACTCCCTTTTGGTAATATCATGAAATCCTCCGGAAGAAATGCTTTCCATGCATTCGGTACTTTTCAATTCATCTGCATTAGATATAGTAGTTCCCTTTGGAAGACGACAAGCATTCATCAGCGATACGAAACCAGTGTCATTATACTGGTATTGAAATGGAGGGACAGATGAATTAGAAGGCAATAGTGTCCCAAGACTAAGAGATAACTCTTGGCATTGTATATTTTGCTCATCTACATGAGAGCTGTAAACATTGGAATGCTCATCAATGGACTGCATAGTCACTGTGTCGCCTATAGGCATGTTAAACTTGGTTTCATTTTGTTCTGCTACGGATTCATTGTAGTAATTGTGAGGTAACAAAGGACTCGAGGTGAACATATCCATATAGGACCCTGAAGAGAATGCTTGGTTGGGATACATTCTAAGTTACAAGACAAGATCAGCACTTGTTGGGAACAAGAACCACACTTCTGGTCTCTTCACAACAATGAAATCAGCTTGATATCTTTTCAACGGGAAACAATTGTCTTGGCGATGCTTGTTCAAAAAAAAAATGTCTTGGCGATGATTAGCTAGCTCAATATGTAATGTTTCATCTGCAATTCTGATAACAATGAATTTCAATCAAAAGCACATTATGATTATTATGGAATACAAAATACGGTTTTTAGAGGTGAGGGAGATTACATAATTTACTAAACAAGACCAAAAACATAAGGAAGGCATTAGTTTATAGACTATATTAGGCTATTAGCATATATGTTAGAGTCAAAAATATGTATAGCATATTATGTAGCCAGTGCAATTTCAACCATAAAAAGCAAGGCATTTCTAGCATATAAGAACATAATTTATTTATATAATTGGCTGTTCCCTGTTTGGTTATCAATTATTCAAATCCGGGTTTTTGATAAAGCCAGAAAACCATCAATTCCACTTGTGCAGAACATAGTTTTCCTCTCTATATGTGATTCATAGTTGTTGATTGAGAAAACTAATGTAAGAAATTTGCTAAAACAGGGAAGCCCTAATCAATAGAGAATAGAACAAATAATCATGAAGAAGAATAAAAAATTCAACACTTAATACATACATCGATTCTAAACATAGACTGTTTTTTCAGTCCCCACACATAAGTAAGCTTCTCAACATTCAAATTTTCAACTTTTTACTAGTCCTCAAATTCAAATCTCATCATCATCACATCATTCATGTATTATTATTACAAAGAGATTACCTTTTATCACGCACAAACAATCATCACAAACTTTTTAAAAAAAGAGAGAGACATGCTACAATTACATCACGACTACCTCATGATTATGAATGATTATAAATAAATAAGATTAAAAGAGAAAAAAGACGACAGAAATACCAGAGAAGAGTTTCAATAGAGAATTATGTATCCAGTTTGAAGAAGGAAGGTGAGACAAATGGCAAGTCCAACAACAGAGAGTATATGTTTTTTATTTCAAACAAAAAGAAAGACCGACCACCTTATCATTGGAAGAACGGTACCAACCAATTAAATAATATTAACTCCTTTACTTGCTTCTTAACAACACCAACTACTACTACTTATTGGTAAAAAGGAATAAATAATTGGTAAATTTAAGCGCCAATCATTATTAAGTTTATCACGTGTGGGAAAGCGTGTGTGTGGGTTGTGTTGCTTGCTTGAAATTAAGGGTTCAAAGGCTAACCACCAGTTGGTGGACCTGTGACTTGTAAACCTCCTTAAACACCAACTTTAAAGCATTAAGCATTCAATCATCCTCATATTCTCAACCCATCTAGGGTTGGTCTGACTTGTGATCTTGAAGTATGTTCATCTCAAAGTATTCTCTATGACATTAATTTTGATGGGCTGACTCCAGCTATGTTCTAGCTCTAAATGGAGCCGGTGAGATTGGACTCATCGAATTAGTCGACTCTTGAGTTGGATACGAGTTTTTAAAAAAATAATAACCTCGTATTCTCTTTATTTCCTGATGCAAATTGAGGTTGGCTGGATTCTCTATTCAGAGTTGGTGAAAGTGACAAATTCACGCGTCAGACGCTTTCCTGTCTTGTATCGCAATTGCAAATGACTACGTTCGTTCCCTTATACTACCAGCAGCAAGTTATGTGCTCATCCATACACAATATACTCTTCATTGCATTTTCTATTCATTCGAATGGTGGGTGGGACCTCTCAATTTAATCAATTGATATATACTAAGGCTTAATAACTCTAAACAAAATGATGCTGTAGTTCGAAACTTAACTTAAACCTCAAGTAAACAGCCACTTTCGTCTTGAAAATAATAAGAGGAGGATGTATCAAAAAGGCTCCCTATCAAAAATATTATAAACTTCTCAAATTTAAGTTTCGTTCGGTATATTGGTCTGAGACGTTAAAATAGTGTTAAACCAAGGTCAAATATTATCATATGTCATCCACTTTGCCTCCTCGACTTTTGATGTGTCAAGTCAAGTAATTGATGTTGTAAAGTTTAAGAAGTACCAAAACTCTGACAACTAGCTGAAAACATATTATTGGAAAATTGCACTTGCTCCCCTATAAATTTACGGTGTTAACCTAAAACATTCGTACTTTCTTCGTTGACAGATCTGATTTTTATTTTTTATTTTTATTTACAACACTAATTTATTCCACTACGACATAAATCCAAAAGGTCCCTGTAATTTGGTGTTTTTTCTTTTAGTCCCTGTATTTTTTTTATTGTGAAACAACTCTTGTATCTTGATAATTTTTGGAATCGGTCTCTAAGGTCAACTTCCGTTAAAAAAAGTTAGGTTTAATGTCGCTTTTGGTCCTTCTAACATTAGCGAATTTCGGTTTTAGTCTCTGTAAAAAAAATAATTTAGATTTTTTCTTGTAAATTCAGATTCTTCCATTTTTGGTCATTCATTTCACCACGTCAAAATAATCTGCATACATGGCACATGAAATGAGGGACCAAAAGTGGAGGAATCTGAAATTACAGGGACCAAAAGTGGGAGGAATTTGAAATTACATGGACGTAATTTATGCAGATTCTGCTGACGTGGTTAAATAAGGGACCAAAAGTTGAGGAATCTGAAATTACATGGACATGATCTAAAATTTTTATTTTACAGGGACAAAAATTGGAATTTGTTAATATTGCGGGGATCAAAAACAGTATTAATCCAAAAAGTTATGTTGGCTAACGGAGGCACGTGTCTCACTTGCTGAGTTGACAAAACACGCTTACATGGCATGAGAGATGATAAATGACTAAATTTGGAGGAATGAAATTGAAAAAACATCAACATCAAAATTTGAAATTTAAAATTAGACCTTCTTCACCCCTCAATTTTATCTTCTTCATCACCAACCCCAAATTCTTCATCTGCAATTTCAACTTCACCAAAACAAACCATATCTTCTTCCTTCAAATTCATATGTTACCATTTTTACATATTTAAGCCTATAGTCCTTGTCCAATATGCGATTTAGTGCTCCATTGCCAGTGTACCTAAATCCCATTCTAGAAGATGAAAGGATATTCTCCTTTTTCAACATTTATTACTCTAGATATTATAACAATCCTGAATTATCCGATCCTTAACAAGTAAGTATATGTTATTCAACTAGGTTAATTTTTTAGAAAGAAAAAAAAATGTAAGAGAGGGGATTACCATGATGTGAAAGTGTGAGCAAGGATGGTAGTACTGGGGTACTTTTGTGTTGATGATTTTGGTGATATTTTATTTATTAATTTTGTTAAGTTTTAATCTAATTTTTTTTCTCCACTAACTCCTTATTAGGTTTGCAACAATTTTACTTTAACATTTTACTTCATATATGTTTTTCATTTCTCTCTCTAATAACCGTGAATATTTTTCAAAGCAAATATTTAATTGATATTTTAATCCTTATCGTTATCCTTATTCTTATTTATTATCCTTATTTATTAATTTTGTTAAGTCTTAACCTAATTTTTTCCATCCACTAATCCTTTATTAGGTTTGCAACAACTCTATCTTAAAATTTTGGCTCTAAATTTGCATCATATATGTTTTTCATTTTTCTCTCTAATAACCGTAAATATTTTTCAAAGCAAAAATTTAATAGATATCTTCATCCTTATCCTTATTTACTAATTTCGTTAAGTCTTAACCTAATTGTTTCCCTCCACTAATCCCCCTTATTAGGTTTGCAACAACTTTACCCTAAAATTTTGCTCCATATATGTTTTTCATTTCTCTCTCTAATAACCGTGAATATTTTTTAAAGCAAATATTTAATAGATATCTTAATCCTTATCGTTATCCTTATTCTTATTTATTATCCTTATTTATTAATTTTGTTAAGTCTTAACCTAATTTTTTTCCTTTACTAATCCCTTATTAGGTTTGCAACAACTCTATCTTAAAATTTTGGCTCTAAATTTACATCATATATGTTTTTCATTTCTCTCTCTAATAACCGTAAATATTTTTCAAAGCAAAAATTTAATAGATATCTTCATCTTTATCCTTATTTATTAATTTTATTAGGTCTGCAGCAACTTAACCTATTGTTTCTGTAGATTCTTTTTTGGCAAGTTGTTATACACTTATTTAATACGTTTACAAACAGAATACCCTAATTTTCATTCAAACTAGGCTACCCTAAATAATTTGTTAGGAACCATGAACTGTATTAATTTTTTTATGTTTAACTATAAAAGTAATAAATAAAATTGACATGTGCAACAATATAATTTTGTATTTTTTTTATCTTTTTTCTTTCTAATTTTTTTTATTATCATTTGATTGTAATATTATTGTATCTCTAATAATCTAATTTGCGTTTATTGATCGACCCACGATCTTACGGGTTAAAGATTATTTATTGGTCTCTATTATAGTCGAGAAGACTTTGCGTCGCACAGATCAAAAATCTAGTTTTCTCTATATCTTTTCTAACTAACTACTAATTCTCTTTTAACAAAATAATTTATTCTAATCATTCATTCAACACTCTCTTTTATCTAAAATAAATCGAAGTCACCAAGATCCGTTCATTTCACCAAGTATTTTCCCAACAAACAAGGACCCCTTTTCGCTATAGGGTAAAAGGGGAGTTGACCCTTTCTCAATTTACCACAGAGATGAAAATAGGAGTATGTGGAATTTGATAATCCGAATATTGGTGTTTGAGTTGGAATTTGAATAGTAAAGAGAGAAAATGTTGGTTCGTCGATTACCATGGATGACATTATCCGCTGCCGCACCACTTCCATTGTATTCTTCTTCCATTCCAAAACAACTTACATTTTCCCCTTTATCCTTCTGCTCCACCTCCGACCTCCATCTCACTCAACATCCAGATAATAATAAACCTGTAATTTCATTTTCATTCCATTTTCTCATTTTATTCTTTTTCCCTCTACATTCACTCACTTTTTTAGTCTTCACTTCACTTGCAGGAACACGAAACTGATAATCGTCGCTCGCAGCATCTTAAACCCGGTCTTTATCTCGTTGGAACCCCCATTGGAAATCTTGAAGACATCACCTTCAGGTATCCAACATTTTTCTTTTAGTTAATGCAGTTTCGATATGTCCGTATAAACAACTTAATTAAGCACTTATTGATTAAATAAAGTCATATACCTGTTTCGATTGAAAGCTTATTTGAGCTTATAGCATAATGTTAAGCACTTATGTATATGCTATTTCTATAGTAAAGCATTTAATAAAGTTTGATTTTTTCGTATAGGTTATAAGCTGCTTTCATAAGCTATGCTGGACAACTTATGGAAAATAAGCTGAAAACAATTTATGGACAATGTTTTACGTTGTTTTCATAAGTTTTTCCAAATAGTCTCACAAAATTATGCCAGTAGATAAGCTTAAATAAGAGAATCCAAACAGGCCCTTAAGCTGTTTTCATTAGCCTAATAGATAGGTTCAAATAAGTCAATTCAAACAACTCTGAGCTCATTTTGGTTCACACCATTGTTCAGGGCTCTCCGGGTGTTGAACTCCGCAGATGTTATACTATCGGAAGACACGAGGCACTCTGGGAAATTGCTTCATCACTACAATATTAAAACACCCCTTGTAAGCCTCTTCCTTTTCCTTCCACTTCGGGAAATTGCTTTGCGTTGTTGCATTTCACATATTCTAATACTCGTTTTTAGTTCTTCAGATGAGTTATCACAAATTCAATGAATCACAAAGGGAACAACTTGTGCTTAGGAGGTTGAAACAAGGTGAGATTGTGGCACTTATAAGTGACGCTGGAACGCCTGGTATCAGTGATCCTGGTATGGAGTTGGTAAGTATGCTTCTTTTGCTGTGCTTGTTTACTCTTATCGACACTTCTATTTGTTTTATAACCTTGTGCGTGGTGGTATTCATGCAGGCCAAATTATGTGTTAGTGAAAATGTTCCTGTTGTTCCAATCCCAGGTCCATGTGCTTTGGTATCGGCTCTTTCTGCCTCGGGTTTATCCACTGATGAATTTACATTTGGTAATTAACTGACTGAACGATATGGACTGACAATATAAATAAACTTTTGCATTTATGAACCTAAAGTAATTGCCTATCACATATATTTTTTCTAGTTGGTTTTCTTCCAAAACATTCTGGATCAAGAAGAAAAAGGCTCATGGCTTCGGCGGAGCAAACGGCAACACAAATATTTTATGTTCCCCCTCACAAGCTTTCTCAGTTTCTTGAAGAGGGTTCGTCAATTTTTGGAGATACAAGGTACCAAACTTTTCCTTAATCGTAATTGCGAGTTGGACAATCCATTGATTTGCTTATTTTGTGAAATAGTAATTGGTGACATCGTGCACCTTAAACTGTTTGTTTGATTTGTCATTCAATCCCACCTTGAATTTTATTCAACTTATGTATTACTATTGGTGCTCCACAAGTTGCATCAGTGATACCTATGTTCGTTAGGGAAGTAGTAGCAAGTCCTAGATTGGTTGACTCTTCATTTTGATGATATTGCAGGAGATGTGTTATTGCTCGAGAAATGACAAAGTTTCACGAAGAGGTAATTTTTGTATTCATCCTTCTGACGTCAATTTTTGGTAGTTTAAAGCATGATTTGATTGCTAATTATCTTATTTCTGTGGTGATTGATGTTGATTCGACTAGTACTTTTAATTTAACATGTGGGAATAAAGGTCCTTAGTTTTTTAACTCCTTATATGCCAACACTAATGGAATGAATTAAATCAAGTTAATAATAGCAATTGTCTCTTGTTATAGCCTTCTTTACCATCATGTTATTCTTTTTCTCGTGAAAAAAAATATATTTCATTTTAGGTCCTGCTAAAAAATTTAACGATTCCTTAACTGTGGTTGAAGGGAAGCTTTTGGGTTACTGCTTGATTTGTTTTCTGTGATTGGGAGGTTATGGGGCTGTGTCGTGAATCGAAATTGTTCTCTTGTTAATGTAATGTACGGCTTACAATAGATATGCAATAGTTCTCTTGGAGCTTTATAGCACCAACTTTCTCTTTTATTCCTTAACTACGGTTACTGCACCATGCTTCTCCTCAAGATTGGTGAAGCTGGGGATTTGTGATTTTCTGTTTGTAACTTCTCTGGCATACAACATGAAGATTTTATGTTATTCCACAAAAAGCAATGATTATGTTCACAGAAATTTGTTAGTAATTTTCCCAATGAATATACATCACTCATGAATTATTTTTAATTGAAGGCTATAACAAATCACCATTATTATGATAAACTTAAATTAATTTCTGTCATAGGTGTGGGCACATGAGAAGTCAAAACACCAATGACCTGTTTGTTCTTATTTCAATAACGTTCTCTAGGATATCACTGTTCTCATATGAACTTTTTTAACTGGCACAATGCACATCAATTTTGTAGTTTTGGCGCGGTACTTTTGGCGAAGCCAGCAAAGAATTTTCTATTCGTCAGCCAAAGGGAGAACTTACCATATTGATTGAAGGGCATGCAAATTCTAAAGTTGAACCTCCATCAGACATTGAGCTTGAGAATGAACTAAGAGAATTAATTGAAAACGGCGAGAGTCTTTCCACGGTAATAGCTTCCCAATAGACACATTCAATTTTAGTTATTGTAGAAACTTGTTAAACATAATTAAATTATGGAATGTGGATATGATAGTTAATGATTCAGCTAGTTCAAGTTAAAAGTAAAAAAGTATGTGGATTTCAACATATATGGTTCAGTGCGACTTTGCTAAAATGATCCTTGAAAGTTAATATCAAATAATGAGCAAATAATCATTTTGAAGTGAATATGGTTATCGTCTTTTCTCCCATTTAGTTGATTTTGCCTGCTCATGTTAGTAAAAGAACTTCCTCTGCTATGAAAAAATTTCCATTTTCATTCTCAACAAATTTCAAAAGTCAACGAATCTAAATTTTACTATTGCATTCTTGCCTCAAAATTGATTTTTAATCAACTTGGAAATTTGCTTAAGCTTATCTTAGGCTTTGTTTGGGAGTTAGGAGGGTAAGGAATGGGAGGAGAATCCCTCATCTTGTTTGGGAGGTTGTTTTTGGAGTGATGGTGGAGGAGAATATATATGGGTAATATTTTTATTTTGTTTTGAGAGTATTATAAAGGGAGGGAGACAAGATGAAAATTTATTCAAATTCTCCAAAGTCTTATCCAAATGCATTTTTGAATTCCCACATATCTTAGGATTTTAGTTAAATGAAGAGTAATAACTCCTCATGCAAGGTGGGAGACTACTCTTCCTTCCCCTTTCCTCCTCTCTTTCTCCTCAAAGCTCTCTCCTCCCTGTCCCTCCAAACACGCAAACCTAGCATATTTTATCTCTAGGTTGATTGACTCATGCTTATTAATTGGTTGTGATTGATTTTGTACATTTCAACAATTTTAGTGCATTTTTTAATTTCGACTGCTGACTTGTTTTTAGGCTGTTAAATTGGTAGCTGAAAGAACATCAGTGAGTAGAAAAACTATATATTCACTTGCGTTGCGGAAATTTGGGAAGCAACTTGAAGTGGAGGATGATTCAAGTTAGAGTGGCAGATTATTCCTGGAGGTAAGCTTGATATTACCGTGCTGGTGTTTCATTTTCTCCATGCCAACTCCTGTTAGTTATTGTTGTACCCTAAAATCCAAAAGCATTCTGTAATTAACAGAGACAGGCATCATGTAAAACAGTAGAAATATCTATTGTTCACTCCTTCAACTAGGATGACAATAGGCTTCCATCAAGAGGAATGGTTTACCACTTGTTGAACAACTGCTGATCATGTATGGTTGGGTTGGTGCACCAGCATTCACATTGTTGCCTTGGCTTCCCACAGGTTTAGATCTTGAAGGCATACTCGGCAATAGGACAATGAAATTGATTGTACAAACTTTATCACTTAAGACGTAGAAATAGAAAGTTTCAGAGTCATGGGTTGTTAAATCCAAAAAGGAAAAGCCTAAGTTGAGGAAATTCCACCTCCCACATCTTGTATTCATCCCAGATGTTCTTTCCCCAACACTTGACCAAGAGAGTTCGTCATTAGGTGAGATTGCCATGAGTAGTAGTTCCTTGACTCTCATCTCGGAAACAGTCTGATGTGAAAGTTAGTATATGTTAATTTAAAAGAACTAATGATATAAAGATGTATACAAAGGGATAATTGCTTGCATACACAACTCGACCCTCTTCATTGAAATATGTCCTGTTAACTTTCTTATGAGTAGTGGATATACAAAGCACCTCTACGTCTAGTTTGCCTCATCTATCGATGATAATCACATTTTCAAATCTCAGAGATACATAATACATAATTTTGTTTGTACTCACTTCGATGTCAAATATTCCATATTTGACGGTCACAATTTTTTTTAAACTCGGTATTGGTCTATTAAATAAGCAAAAAAGTAAATTTAATTATTTTCACTCTATTAAATGATGTCAATTCTAAAATACTCTTTCAGTTAATATTTATATTTTCAAATTACTCTTTCACTCTCATGGAACAAATTCTTGAGAATGCACTTATTTGATTATGAGTTCAAGAAAATCAATTGCAGTTAACGAAATTTTGTAACACATTTACTTTTGCTTATAATCAAGTTGAGGGAGTACTTATTTTGAGTTACAAAACTGAAGTATTTTACTTGCTCAATATTTAAATTGGTTGACCTCAATCATGGAACCAATTGTTTGTGTATATGCTGCCTATATCTGGTGTTTGTTTTAGAAATCACAATTCTATTTATACTAATATAGGTGAATCTGGTGACAAGGATGAATTACTTTCCTTCTCCATTTGTTCTGTTTATACAACTATCAGATTGTTTTGAAACACTGTTTTAATTACCTGCCCAGCCGTTCTTAATTGGATATGGAATTTATTTTTTTGGTTTCTTCCAATGTCAAATGCAAATTCAAACCTGGAGATTAATTTAGTGAATTACTTTGGTCTGATGAACGACATCCAAATAGAAGAACGTTGTCCGTTAATATAGGTATTAGGTTCCGACTTCTGATGACAGGCCGTTAAAGTCTGCTTTGCAAATCCTTGTTTATCAAATGCAAGAGTTCTTTTCACTGGGGCAAATAATACCATTCCGTTTGGAGTTCACGTCTCCATATTACCTGTTCTTGCATGCAGTATATATTAAGAATTTAAGAATAGCAGGCCGTTAAAATATTAAGAATTTAAGAATTAAGACAGTATATATTCCAACATTTCAACCTTACACTTAATTTCTCATCTCATTTATTCTTTCCATAATAATCCTCACGTGATATTCTTCCTGATCACTCCTATTTCTATTAGGTGTGGAGATTGAATATAAAAATAGTTACGGAAGTAGAATTTCTCAAATTAATGATGGACAACCTGATGAAATTATATGTACGAGGAATTTGGTAATTAAGTGAATATTTATATTTGTGGTATAATTTTGGCAAAAATTATACTATGCAACTTTCAATAAAATTACAGTGTAATCGTGGCAAGTTATAGTTTGTAGCTAAATCAAAATGATTGGTTTTTTCAAACAAACTGCTCATCAAAATAGACAGAGTTAAATGGTAGTAGTTAATTGTAAACAGGAAAGATGGCAAATTTCCAAAGAAATGGACCCTGGAAACAGCTGCTTGTATGTGGACAAGACAAACTAAATCAGACGGGTGGTCGGGATCACGGGCGCTACACTGAAACATGTCATGTGTATTGTCATCTCCCCTTCCCCCCAAAAAGGCCCCACGTTGTAGATCAAGTCCCATTTAAACCTTTTCCTTGATAACAAATTAACAATAACCCAACTCCATTTCAATCAATAATCTTCAGATAGCAACACCTCAACTACCCTCTTTGCAAGTGAAAAAGAAAAAGTGTTCCTAATTCTTTAATTATTTTTTTCCTGTAACATTCCTTATAACTCCTAAGCATTTTAGTACAACACTGTTTATCTTTTTTACACTTGTATCATTCTGAGTTTATTTCTTTTGCTGCATTACATGTCATCCTTAGTAATGACGGTGGAAGGTTCAAAATGAAATATTCGCTGGCCTGTTGCTAAGATTCGTTGAGGGTCGAATTGCATCTTCATGGCATTGAATTGGGTCCATTTATCTCCAAAGTGGTCCATCCACTCCTGTATTGTTGTGTAATGGGGTAGGTACTGTTTCACCCCTATCTTCGAATCATGGCAGAATCTCAAGATCTGACGGTTCTGATTAGTCAGGTGCTCAAGTGTCTCAGCATCCAAAGCTGATCTCAGAAATGCCACCAGGTAAAACACCTCCTCGTCTGGTGTCACCGCCGAGCTCCGATGCTCCCACCTAACACCAAAATCTCATTACAATCAATGATGCAAAACGGTATAAGACAGTACTTGTATTTTACCTACGTTGTTAGCAATGGTTTGACTTGTCAGGCCAACATGGAATCTACACGTTTTTTGTTTATACTCAAATATCTTCATCGTATCCATTCAATTCCGTTTGTTTTAAAAGACACTTGTCTATTTTGCAAAATTAACGTAGTGAGTATAATTTAAACAATGTGAGTATAATTATGTATTAAACAAGGGTTGCAGTTAAATGTTTATTAGAACAAAAATAGTTTGAATATAAGGTAATTTGAAAATAATCAGGCTAATTGGGTGGTTTAATTCTTTATTTATTCATAGGAGAGACATAAACTACCTTCACCAAAATGTCTATAAGTTACCCACAACTAATTAAAATTAATCGCATGTACTCCATTATATATATATATATCAAACATAGAATTTTATAAAAAAAATGTTAATGGATTACACTTGGTTGTTTCTAATTGGATTGTGGATAACTTATTTACAATTTTTTAAAGACATCCTAGAATTTACCTTATTCATATATGAAAAATATTTTTGTACATTCATATACCAAATCAATATCTTAAAAGAGAAAAAAAAAATCTAAAAAATAATATGATAGATGTGATAAATTGAAGATACAGTAGAGAAAGATAAATGAAGAAAAAATAAAATGTTAAATAAGAGTGGAGATTTAAGAATGTCCAATTCTCATTGTAGGTGGTATATTTACATTGACACCGGTGATGATTGCATGCACATTCGGCGGTGTCAATTCAACTAGGTTTTAGTAGCATGACATCCCTACCTTCCAGGTGTGGGTCCTAATTGAAGATCTTCTGACAGCAGAATCTTCCCATTTGGATGATCACATTCGTCCATTTTTGTTTGCTTTTGGTCAAGCGTGGCATTTCCTAGCTGGCATTGATGCAGATTTTCTTTACAAACCCTCGTGTAATAATCTCTTCCTACTACACATGCACATATTGATGTGCATGGTTTTTGTTCTTAATTTCCACATTTGCCATTTCCACTTGGATAAGCATTCTTTAGTCCCTTATTCTTTTATTTAGTGACACTAGTAGTTCTTCACTACGTACTCTATGATAATCTTATAAACAAATGTCACCTATTTCATGAATTATTGTGGACCTAGTATAATGCACGTAGTACCGATATAAATATATTCATTATAATTTGTAGAGAATCTCTACACTCACATTATCATTAATTAGCACAATTATTTAATTGGTAATATTAGACAATTAGTTAGTTGCATATATTAATGTGCACAATTATTGGTTTTTTTTATAAGATCAAAATACTTCACTATCCTAGGCCTAGCTCTACTTTCTCTCTTCCTCAAAAGACCTTAACACCCAGCGATAAGATGTCAGCAACAAATGTGTCGTTTATGAGACGAGTGGATTTATACACGCCTGCAAACATACAGTGGTTTTATTCTATATGACTAGGACATGCATGAATATGATTATTATTTTAGTCGATATGCATGAAAAATGACAAGTTAAGCATTATATATATATATGGATCATTCGGGAAATAAACTTACTTGTTTTTGTTCATAGGGTAGATGAGAATAGGCCCACTTGTCTTATTTCCCAAAATGCCCTTGAACACGCCCTTATCAAAATCTTCTATCCTTGATTTTGGAACAAAAAGATTGAGCCATGGATGGGGAACGTCCCATAAATCCTTGGACCTAAGTTTGAGTTCTGCCTTATGTACACGATCCAGGAAATCCACATAAGGCACGTCCGTAGTGAACACTGATGTTTCTATAAAATCTAACTTTTTCAATAGAGCTTGTATTTCCTGCATCATAAAACGACGTCCACACAATAAAAATCTGTAAACCTGTCTTTGCGTTGCTAATTTAAAACAACAAACCAATTAATATAATATAAAATAAGCTTATATTTTTTAAGTACCCCGAAATATTTGAACTTTTAAGTATTTTCTGATGAAATACATGTTGATTAAAGAAAAACTATGAATGAAAAAGAAGTTAGCGGCTGCTTTATATTATATTAAGTAGTTATCTTTTGCATGTATTGAGGAAAGCTAAAAGAAAGAGAATAATCTAGTGGGCTGCCGGCGCAGTTTAAAGTTCAAACCAAAATCTGTTATGTCTTGTCTTGAACACATGAACATGGGGGCAGAAAGTGATTCCCTTACTTTAATTGAATCCAAGTTAACTTAATAAATATTTTTCATATATAATTAACTAACTTAAAATTAAAATTGCTTAAACTATTTGCCATCTATAAGTTATTATGCAAATATATTAACCAACAAACATCATTCTTTCATGTTTGTCTGTTTGCTTTATTAGGCTCCATAATTTAGAAGAATCAGGCATGTATATCTTCAATGATAAGTTACTTGTTATTTTGATTTTTCGATGGAGGTTTTTTTTTTTTTAGAAAAAAAACCTTATCACTCGTATGGTCAATAACCAAAATATCTACGGATTTCACTCCCTTGAAGGCGGACTTTCAACATTAACTTAGTCGGAATATGATATTAATGGTCGTTCAATAAAAAATAGATAATTCAAATTTAAGCTCGCTATTTATTGAAAATTAAAATATGTATTATTTTGGATTGCACAATCTTAATTTTTTTAGTGATATTGTTTTGATCTTGATTGAAAAACCAATGATGTTTAAATGACTGAATATAGAATTCCGTGAACGCAAGGAATCCAAATTTGATATGGACATGTTATTAACTTATTATACACTAAATAACCTAAAAAAAATTATCGAATGAAAATAATCTAATTTTATAAAAACAAAATTATGATATACAAATGTTTCATTGTCATAGCGCATTAAGAGAGTTTAACGGTTAATATATTAATAGTAACACCGAAAGCAATGGTAGTAACTATCACAGTTCACACAAACAAACAAGGAAATATATATGTTTGAGCATGGTGTGTATAATACGTACCTCATCAACAGAATCAGCATTTCCTTGGTGGTAATTTTTGGTCACCTCCAAACAGTACAAAACACCTCCATCAGCATTAAGAGAACTGATTTTAACAGGATTACTCGGTGAAAAAAAGGAGGACCTCCAATTATTGATAAGTCCTTCATCCACTATCACAAAACCTTCAACATAGTCGAATCTCTGGCTTGCTGGTTTCCCATGTAGAGAGATGAGAAACTCCTGGTCCTTGCAAAAGGTTGAAAAATTCGAGTACAAAACTCGTATCCAACGAACCTGTTTAATATATATTCATGACATTATATAACAAGATCTGATTGATTAAATTTAAGAAATATACCAACATTATATTGCGAATGATGTTTTCAACAAAACTTTAAAAAAATAACTTTAACTAGATAAAACTTACTAATAACTTCATTTTTAAAATCTTTAACAAATATCTATATAGCATTCGTTAGCATAACCCTGGATTTAATTATCTCGGTCACTAGTCATATAATTTTCCTTTGAGTTGGTCCAGGTGCAAAAGCAAGCAGCGACACGTAAACAGGATCAATTTGACATGTTTATACTATTGGAATATATTAAGAGGTGGTTACCAAATCATCCTCTTGAAAACGACCATTTTTAATTGTTAGGTTTTAATTCGCTGATGTACGAAGAAAGATTTCTTAGAAAAGACATATCATGTGCCACAGCTATTAACAAATGCAAACCATGCATGTTGTACCGACTTCAAAACATCACAATTTTAGAAATGTATTTTTAATCTTTAAAAATTAATAATAAAATGTATATTAAGATGGAAAATTTTATTTCTTTGAATAAAATTATGCAATTGTGTATAATGTGAAAGTGATTGTCATTTTCTATCATAAGTTAAGATTCTCTCTATTTTCTTAGTATTCTTTCATAAAATAACCACCCGCTCATGGTGGTCAAAATTTAGTTGCTCATTGTTTCTTCTCTTTGATATATAATAAATCCTTGGTACTAAATAGCATTGCTCATGTCATTATTATTCAATTTTGGACATCAAAATGTATTTTTAAATATGATGGGTCATGAGGGTGAGACATTTAATGTACTTACAAAGAAAGAAAGAACAAATTCAGTGTAAAATTGTGTAAGAATCGGCGAATGAGATAAAGAAGTACGTAAGAGAGAGAGGGAAAGATATGCACATACTCTTTGAGGAGCTGGTTGGAGAGCAATTCTAGCTCTTGTGATGATTCCAAATTGTCCAAGACCACCAAGAACAGAATGGAACAAGTCTGAATTACGATCTTCTGAACACGTCAACACTTCACCCTTTCCTACATAATACACAAGTACACACACACCACATAACCAATATGAGAACAGTACTAGTACTATAATTAATTAGTTAATTAACGTCCACGCTAGAGACAAAATAAAGCAATGCAAGAATGAATTTTATAGTAGTAATTAATTAAGTAGCAGGCAATTAACTTATTAATTACCTGTAACTACATCTAGCTCAAAAATATTGGAGATTTGAGGACCATGATTGAAGGTTTGGCCACTAATACCACCATTAGATAGAGTACCACCCACAGACAAATACAAGTAATCAGTCCAAGACATAGGTGCTAACCCATACTCCAAAGTTGCCTTCAAAACATGTATCCATAATTCACCACCCCAAACATCCACATACATTTCTTTCTCCCAAACTCGAGGACCCTTAATTCCTCTACCACCTTTTCCCATTTCAATCACCACTCCTTTCATCCTTGTATCCGCTTGTCCGTTTATTGAGTGACCGTGCCCTCTCGCCGACACCGCAAACGGCGGCCACTTGTTTGCCGCTTTAACTACCTTTGCTATGTCATTGGCGGACTCTGGTCGAACCAACGCAAACGTCTCTCCTTTGCTGCTTAACCTCCCAAAATCCACTGAAGCTGCTTCTAATTCAGTGGCCTCCGTGCTCACTTCACCGTCAAGTTCTATTTGGAGGATCTCCGTTAATGTTTGATCCACTGTTAATCCATCAGATACGATTATACAGCATATGGTGAATGCCAACAGAATAATAACAACGTTCTTGATGTTGTTCTTCACGGTTGCCATTGATGATTGTTTATTTTTTCAAACCCTATCTATGATGTTGTATATAACGGAAAACTAATTAAACAAGCCCCTAGCTACGTGCATGTGCGACCCATATGTGTATTAGCTAGAAAAGATTAATAAGAAAAGTGGGTTATGGAAAGAAAAAATGTTGGGAAACTAGGTCCAAAGAGAACAAAATCTTGGAGCAGCGTTGTGTTGTGGATTGACGTAAGCAGGATTTTCACTTTAAAGATTTTGTACGAAAGCCAATTTGCAGAAATTAGATAAAAGATTCTTTGCTACTCGATGCTTCGATCTCATTTTCTTCTCTCTAGCTAGCTACCTTACATTTCTTTCTTTCTTTTTAATCTCTAATACTATAGGTGCAATTTAGTGAGGAGTATCTATCTTCTTGAGGAACGGGTGGGTATATATGTCAGAAAGAATAAAAGAAAAGAAAGAAAGTGTGCGGTGCGGCAAGAAATTAGAT
>Ga0209282_1000443_pt1 | contig 20342 bp, 5 predicted proteins | sample Mtrugardesep15_FD_187529 | JGI IMG/M metagenome (GOLD analysis project Ga0209282, IMG submission 187529) | Root nodule microbial communities of legume samples collected from California, USA - M. trunc garden sep15 (SPAdes) (version 2) | ecosystem: Host-associated > Plants > Roots > Nodule...
GTTATGATGAAGTGTGCTTACATGTCGATGATCATAACACGAGAAGAGTGTGTGTTTGAAAATTAGGATGATAATTCGGAAAGAAGAGGAAGCAAAAATGGGAAGAACTAACTAAGAGCGAAAACGATGATACGAAGTGGACATGTGTAAGTGTACATATATATATGGGTGCGTGTGTAAAAGTACTGTAGTGAAAAGGGAGAGAGGAAAATCCGTTCGTTTTCAATGGAACAAACGAGAAAGAAAAGGTAATAGAAGTAAAAGGTGAAATAATAAATCTTAGAGGAAAGAGAATATAAAAACTGAGTAATGTCTGTCTCTGCTATATCCTAGCTATGTTGTCTTTCTTTCTTCTTATTTTTTATTTTTATTTTAAATTAAATATTATCCGGATGCTATTACTTGTTCTTAAACCTAATAGATAAATAAAATCTGGTCGAGATTTATTATGCTTGAGGAATCATTCGTCATTTCGTAAAATTCATTAACTATTTGAGCTTAATTATTTGGTTTCAATACTTATTTTAACTTTCTTAATCAAAAATACTTATTTCAACTTTACTAAATTTATTTATGGCAATAAATTTTCTTAGAATACATGGTAAGTGTTTTATTTGTAAGATACTTTAAAAAACGTGTTTAGTCATTATTATTTATACTATTTTCGAAAATTATTTTAAAAGAAATTTATGCATATTTACACATACAATTTTTTTATGGAAATACATTTATCTTTTTTATAAAAGGAAATACATATTATGACACATTACTTTTAAGGGGATAATTTAGATAAGACACATTACGACACCTTTTTTTTACCTCAGTAATAGTTGATGAGGAATACTTGCTAAAATAAAAATTATCTTTCTTCTGTTTATCATCTTTTCCTAATCCACATAAAATGGTTAAATAAGACGGTTATCACGAATACATGGAATAATTAATTTTAGCTTCTAACAATCAAACCTTTTTGATTTTTTTTGGAGTGACATTGATAACATTAGTGAATTTTAATGAGAGAAATAAATGATAAAAATAAATTATTTCTTTTCTAACCTATGACTCGGTAAATCTTTCCTCTCATGAAAACAATTCAACGATTATCGTGAAACCATCAAACAACATCATTCAATAACAATTCTTAAAAAAAAAAATCAATAATAGTTAAATATTACGATATCATATATATATTTTTCTTGAAAGATATTACGAGATCATATTTGATCTATAACAAAATAATAAAAGTGCATGTTAATTAATCCTTACAAAAAAAAATGTTATTTTAGGTTTGTTCAACACCATTTAACAATAAAAATCCAACAAGTTTGGATGAACATAAAAGAATAGGAACATCCAAATGAATAGGAACTCCCAAAGACAAAATAACATAATCAACGTAAAAAATTACCTTAAAATAGGAACAGCCATAGAAAGGTCTATTTGGATTCTTGTTTTTATTTACAACATACAAGTGTGCTTTTATCTCACAATTTAAAGAATTTCCACTCCAATTTAGTCATGTGTTTATTGGAAAGTGATGGAGAAGGAGAAGTCTTTGTCACATTTATAGCATAAGTATAGACAAACTCTGTGGTTTTGATCATCCCAATCGATGAAGATCAAATGAGAAAGGAAATATTGTGGAAGAAGACGAGAATGTTAAAAGTTTCTTGAAGACCAAATTGTTCCCAAATATTGTTGTTGTAGGACCTAAATATCTCTTAATTTTGTTAAAATACATGTTTATGTTACGTGATGTGTCATGTAAGCATGTCACAGTTAAAAAAACAAACAAAAAGACATTGGTTTATAGAGAAAATGATCAGTTAAACTTTTTTCTTTAGGAATATGAAATTATGAACTTTGAATTTGTTGTTTTTTTTCTCTTAGAGCGATGTTTATATTGTGAATAGGTATTTTTTTTAATAAAAAACAACATTATTGAGTTTATTGTGAATTCGTACGTTAATTCATCTACATTGAAATTATATTTGAAAAAATAGATAATTGTTGTTGATGAGTCAAAATAGATCACTCTCATCTATAAAATACTAGTCCTAATAACAAAGTCATGGCCCCATTGTTTTTGACCCGAAAAGTCAAAAGTTCATACTTTCTACTATTTTGATGATCAACATTATTCTAAGGCTGAATTGAATTATAAAATATGAATATTTGTTTGAATGGCTGTTATATTCATACAAAAACAAAAATGAAAGACGATAGATAAAGAACTGGTCAACCATCAGATACGACCATTATTTATTCTTGTGAAGCATTCTTAAATCTACTCATTATACTCAACTCACCACATAATAATTGATTATCTATAAGAAAAAGAATATTGAAATAATTGTTCTTTTCAATCTTAAATTGATATTAATTATATTTGTTAATCATATACTTCATTCACTCTCTTTATAATATTCTATTACATTATTTAAAATTACCCCTCATAGAATATTATAACAACTATATGAATGGATTATAACCCCTCATAGAATATTGTTCCATAAGAATAAAAGAGTTTGTAGAAAATACCCCATATTTACATTAACTGAAGAGTAATTTAAAAACGTACAATAGCACAGCTCGTATTCTTTTTCTTTGACAGAAACACAAATTCATTCTGAATCCCATAATAATTGTCTCATTTCCAACAAAATCTTAATATAAATGTCACTTTCAAAATTTAATATAATATTAATTATTATTTTTATCAAGTAATCTTCATAATCTTCTTATTAATTATTTTCTTTCTTTTATTAGTTAATAAAGGGTGTCATTCGACCTATTATTATTTTTCTATTGTCTCTCTCATTAGTCACATTATCACGAAGGATTGATCGATTATCATTTCTTACATTTGTAGACAAGCAAGTTGGTTTACGGGCTATGCCATTTCAAAACTTACGGGTATTTACTATTTAAATCATCCACGTCGAATTGTGATAATCTATTATGACATGATATAATCAAGGTTTATTTTTTTCTTCAATGATAATCAATGTCTATTTTATTCGTCGTGTTGATCATCTATATAAAAATAAATAAATAATGATATGTATGCAATAAACAAGGTGTATATGTATATGCGACGATGGAACTAAGGAAGTACATTGAATCATGACAGACCCGTAAATGACAACCCTACATTATTTAATGGAACCTTAAGATTTATTCTTCTTCTCAGAGTCTTAACTATCATATACGAGTATAAGAAACATGTTAGGTGAGAGCTGTGAGACAATAATTTTAATCACAGGATCAATAAGTGAGGACTGGTTTTTCTTAAATTCAAGTACAAGATAGTTGTACACAAAAAGTTACAAACAATGATTGATCAAATTTTATTTATCATATAGATAAATTCTAAATTAGACTGATGTCTTTCTTGTGTGAATCAGAATATTTTTTTCGAATGGTTATGTGAAGTAGAATGTTGAGAATTAAAAAAAGCTAAATTTTATTTTTATCATTTAAATTATTTTTAGGTTTTTTTTTAATCTCTTTAGTTTTTAGCGTCTTATTTTGGTTCTTTTAACTATTATCTAGCCTTTTAAGTTACAAACATTAATATTTTGATCTCTAAATTACAAATAACAATCACTTTGGTCATTTATGTCCTATCTAATGTTTGCAACTTAAGCGACTAAAATATCTAACCTTTATCACATACAATGGTAAAGGGAAACCAAAAAAAATTAAATGATCAATGTGTCTAATATATACCTCATCTCTACATGCAAACACCCTTTTATTAGAGGTAAATGATGCTTACATATAAGGACAGAGGGAGTATTTATAACTTAATAATTTGAGAGCATTATGCAACCGTGTGAAGTCGGATTAGGGGGCTCCTTGTCTCCTTTAGGACCATACAACTCGAAGAAAGTCAAAAGAAGATGCCAACATTGCTTCCATTTAATCCAACAAGATGCTTTCAATTGCTCATTAACTCTTTTGCAACCATTGTTAATTTCCCTGCAGTAGCGTTTATTACTAGCCACCCTCAAGTATAACTTCAAAATGTTTGGTAGCTGTCTTATTATGCCTGATTAAAGTGTAAAAGCAAGTATAATTATGACAAAAGCTTGACAAAGAGTACTGAAAAAGAGAGGTAAAAAAGGAATAAAATGTATTTTATTCAATTCAATGGGCACTCTAGTTGAAAACCCAACAAAATGATTCAATGTTTCAACCTTTTGTTCTGTTCTTGTTTTATTGATACAGATGTTTTGGTGTTTTACTAGTACTAGCTTGGTTCTTGAATATGAGTTTTTTTTACCCAATATGTTCTGTAATTTTAAAATTGGCAATGATTAATGCTATATTATATTATATGTATATTGTTCAACATAAACATTAACTAAATGATACTCTAGTTACAACATCACTACTTTTTTTCTTTTGGAAATGGCAAAACAAGTCATTTTATTTAGGCCAAATACCTCCAATGGTCTTTTAAGTTTCATGTTTGATTCAGATAGATCCTTTAAATTTCTAAGGTTTTAAATAGGTCTTTTAAGTTTGAAGTTTGTTTCGGATATGTCCTTTAAGTTCTAAGGTTTCAGATAGGTCCTGTAAGTTTCAAGTCTGTTTCAGATAAGTCATTTCTATCAACCTCTGTTAAACCAAAGTTGATTTGTCCGTTCAGTCAAAGTTGATCTAGTTGGAGAAAAAATTGATGTCAAGTGTCAGAGAGAACCACCTCACCCACTTAAAGGACATATCAACTTTGGCTTAACGGACAAAACAACTTTGACTTAACAGAGATTGACAAAAATGACATATGCGAAACAAACTCAAAACTAAAGGACCTATCTGAAACCTTAGAAACTTAAATGACCTATCTAAAACCAACGTGAAACTTAAAGGACCCAATGAGGTATTTAGCCTTTTATTTACTATACTAGTAGGTTAAATACATGTTGGGACATCATAATTCATAATGAATATTTAAACACGTTCATATTCAAAAGTGTGAATCATTTTATATTCATATACACAAGTCATGATGTGAGTAATAAAAGATTTACACCGTAAATACATAGTTGTTAATTCACAGTTATAAACATGTTTAATTTAGTGCAAAACAACATCATAAACATCGGTCATGCAAGAAAACTTTACCCATGTGTTCAGGATCTTATTCTATCCACATGGTATGGTAGAGCTTTGGGGCATCAACGACCTAATCATGGCTTCAATAATTTATTTTTAGCAAGTTATCTAGCCACTGTTGTCTCCATTATCAGTTTATCACTAATCGTGGCTCTATTCTCCTTCACAATTCTCAACTTCTTCTCAAAGTTTATACATATGTTTAACATCACAATGGATTTGTCAGAATGATTTTCAAAAGCTATACTTGTAGTTTCTACAAAATCACAATAAATCAATGTGATTTTCGCATGTGATATCAAATATACTCTTAATGGTCTGAGTTTACTATATTTGTTTATTGGAATGAAATAAAGTAGCAGATGGGCTACCACAGTTCGCCCATTCTCTTTCTTTTTGTCAGTATTGTGCATTGCTTCCACCAAATTGTACATAGTTGTTGTTACAATATAATATGCAAATATTTGTTATTATTTGTAAAAGAAAATTGGCTTAATTTCCGTTAAGCTGTGGGACGGAATAGGGAGGAGACATGCATGGGCTAGCCCCAACCCGTTGCAGCATTTTTTATTTATTTTTTTAATAAAAGTGGGTGACAATAGTAAATGATGTTCCTCAATTAATGTTCTTTTTAAAAAATTATCCATTTTCATAAGCACCTTTTCCAAATTGCTTTTTCCATGATTTTTTTTATTTACAAAAACACTCTTAATTATTTATTTAAAAACCCCGGGAAACCATCAGGTAAGTGAAAAAGTATGAGTCGTCCCACCGATTAAAGGGCGATTTGAAAACAATCAACACACATTATAAACAAATTTCGTGTAATACCTAATTTTTTTAGTTGGTGTGAGTTGGTTAAAAGATGTTTATATATAGAGACTTGAGTAGCATAGATTTAGTGTGTGTTTAGTTCATCTTTGGATAAAATTGATTTTTATATAATTGATTCTGATAGAATTAATTAAGACATAATTGATTTTGAGAGAATTGATTTACGTTTGGATACAATAATGCGCAAAATTGATTAAACACAGTGAATGTTGTTTGGATAATTTTCATCACAATTGCTTTTGAATATATAATTATTAAAATGAGCATAGTTTAATACAAATAAACGGACATAGTTTAATCTACATGTAGATCAATATTAAATGTAGATATATTTTTTAGTCTAAACAAATAAATTTTCTATATATTAATTAAAAAAATAAAAAATAAGATCATTAAACCAATTTTTTTTTACAAATATTTGTTCATCTATTTTATATTTTTTAAATATATTTAAGCTAAATAATACTAAGTTAGTTGTAAAAAATGATAGAATATAGCGTAAAAGAAAGGTAAAAGAAAGAATACAATAAATCTGAATGGAAACGTCGTAAAGGAAAATTCAAAACTTGGTAACTCATGATCATAAATATGTTTTGGGACTAATTTGGTTCGTTAAATTTTATGATTAAACTTGGTTCATCAAATTAAATACAAAGGAAAAAGATAGAGAATTGAAGGGCAATAAAGGAAAATAATAGGTTGTAATAATCAAAATATAAATTTTATTGTAGAATTGATTATAGTTAACTCCCAAGCTAGGAATTGGTTCGTGAGCTTAGCTCAGTTGCTATGGACAATGCATAATATATGCAATGTTCGGGGTTCAAACCCCGGCTACCACAAAAAAAAAGCTAGGAATTGTAGCTTCAACTAGAATTGTTTTTGGAGATAAGAATTGATTTTAAAAAGTTGAACCAAACATGTTGGAATTGTTAGTTTTCACTTTTGAAGCCACCAAAATTATTTTTAAAGAATGTAGAAGCTGAACCAAACATACACTTAATAGTTTAAGAAATTAGTTATGAAAAGCATTTTAGCGTGATCGAGTAATCAACTTCGAAAATTAATCAATAATTTTTCGAAGTTTTATTTATTAAAAAAAGTTTAAAATGACGTGAAAATAGTAAAAAAAAAAATGACATGAAAATAAGATAAATAATCAAACTGTTCACTGAAATTAAATTAAGTTAAAGCATTATGAGAGTAACTTTGCCAATTATATTTTTGGCTTAAATGCAGTTTTAGCTCCTTATTTTGGCTTAATTTGGAGGATTTTACCCTCCCTATTTTAAAACTTGGAATTTTACCCCTTTTATTTTATATTTTTCAGAATTTTATCTCTTTCCACCATATTTGAGTTTATTTTCGCTATGTGGCAATGTTGATGTGAAATATATTTATATTATTTTATTATGCATTTGAGAGTAATCAAAAAATTATACAATATATTTCACATCAACACTACCACGTCAGCGAAAATGAACTCAAATGTGATGGAAGGGAATAAAATTTTGAAAAATATAAAATAAAAGGGACAAAATTCTAAGTTTTAAAATTGAAAGGTAAAATCAAAATTAAACCAAAATAAAAAGATAAAGTTGCATTTAAGCCTTTATTTTTTAATAAAACTTCATGATCAAGTTTATCTTTCTATTATAGGTTGTCTTTTACTTTCTTGTATCTTTCTAGAAACAATGTTTACTTTTCTTATGAGCCAATGGCCGGTAGTTTCATTTTGTTAATTAACACTTTTCGTCGCTCTGGCCGGTAGTTGGGAGCAACTTTTCTGATGTATACATTTCTAAATAACTATATGTATATTTTAAAGTGCATGCACTTCCGACCAATGTATATTTTCTTCATAAGTTTAGTTTAGTCATAAAAGATAAGTCTCATATACGCATGGAAGTAACATCTACTCATTTAGTGTCGATTTAGACATTTAGTCAATCAAGTTTAGAGTAATGTTGAATATACGAGACATTTTTCGTTATAGTATGATGTTTTTTGCTTACAAGATATAATAACAAATAATAATCATTGGTGGTCTAAAATATAGGTTTGAATGACTTTATCTTTAAGACGATAATGTAGTCACCCTAAATATCTTTCTATATATAACCATAAAAGAACAACTAAATACGTATTTTGTATTTTTTTTCTTGGAAATCATTAGAATTTTTTTTTTTAGGATAGAAATCATTAGAAGTGTATTTCAAAATTCATATTTATAAATACGTATAATCCAAAATAATTTTAGGGATGTGGAAAGAGTCTCCTAAATCGACTTCCGTATAAAAACAAAAATGAGAAAGTTGGTAAACAAACATTCCAATTCCATGCATGATTTGCGAATCATCGTTTTCATGGCTTATAAATTAAGGGTCATCGTTTTCAAGAAAAAAAAGATGATGCATTCCATACTCAACCCATGGCCATGACATGTGGACGTCGTGTGGCTCACACACACAGCACAATACAAAGATACTGTTTCTTTCTCAACCTTTGAGCAGCTTATACATTTGACTTCCCATCCCATGATAGCAAAATGGGCAACAGTCGGTTCTACCGGCCATCTGTTAACCATATTGTTGCCTGTTTACTCATGTTGCTCAACTAGCTATTTGGTTGATAAAAGAGTTGCACAACCACATAAATAATAAGTTGATGTTCATTTCTATATATAAGTCTATTAAAAAACGAAGGTTTAAGTGTATTTTTGACCACTTAACTTTTAAAAAGATGCGATTTTGGTCTCCTAACAAAAAAAAAACAATTTTGGCCCCTAAACATTGCAAAGTTGCTGAGAAGACGTCACGTGTCTCAAAACAGGGGTCATAATCGCAACTTTTTGTAAAGATAAAGGGCTAAAAAGCATATTTCCCTTATGATAGAGGGTCAAAAGAACATATTTCTCAAAACATGAGGTCACTTTTGCCATTTTTTTAAAAGGGAGTCAAAATCACTACTTTTACAAACTTAAGGGTGAATAGCGCATTTAAGCTAAAAACAAATTGATACGAATGTTACCTTTAAATAATTTTTAAAAATGGTAAAATTATTTGAGGAAATAAAGTTTTTGAAACATCTCTCTTTGAATGGAGGAGATCACAATTTTTTCAAGAAACATAGAAACTATACTCTCATTAGTTACCCACTTATTCTCCTTAAAAAAAACAAATTAGCCACTAGACTACTTGAAGAAAAAAAAAAGTTAATAAGCTGTTAAAATCATGCTTCTAAATCCTTTTTTCTTTTACTTATATCTTAATAAGCAGTTGTCACAAATATTTAGTTTTTCTTGTGTTTTTATGTAGTTTCTCAATCTAAGTGTGACAATATTGTTTTGTTCGTCGTATTGGTATTGGTGTTGTTGTTGGATTTTCCCGTCTTCTTGAGGTGTTTGGTCGGTTTCAAATTGATGGATTTTATTTGTATGATGTTTATTACAGATTCAAGTAATGACATTGACATCTTTAACGTCACAAATCCAGAGACATGAGTATTATTAACACTTTGTAGGCATTTTTCCATTTTTTGCTATAAAGATGAATGATGTGAGTTTGTTCACATATTCATCAATTTCAATTTAATAGAAAAAAAGTTGATGTTTATTTCTATATACAAAAAAAGTTCATTTCTATATTTTGGTTGATAAAGAGTTGCACAACTACATAAATAATGATAAGTTGACGTTCATTTCTATATACAAAAAAAAGTTCTATTAAAAAAGAAATTGATACGAATGTTACCTTTGAATAATTTTTAAAAACGGTAAAATAATTTGAGGAAATAAAGTTTTTGAAACATCTCTCTTTGAATGCAGATCACAATTTTTTAAAGAAACAGAGAAAATATACTCTCATTAGTTAATAGTTAGGCATCAAATTTGAAAGTTATTGTTAGGCAAACGAATTCTTTAGTCATTATTTGATGCAAATTAGGTCTCCAATTTTTTTTTGGTGTTGTTGTTTGAAATGAACAACTTAGAGTGTTTATTTTAATGTATAAGGTTGACTTAGTGGTTAGATCTAAAAATTAAGGGTTGTGATATATGAACGACTCAAAAGAGTGAGTTGTAAGTATGTACACCTTATGTCTCTTTACAAGTTTTTAGCTTTGCACACAAAGCACGGTGAAGAAATAAATTATTAAAAAATAAAATAGTACATGGGTGGTATAGTATACACGTTGTCGGAGTTGTCTGGAGTTTACCTTAGTTAGTAGCGACATTGCATAATATATAGAGGGATAAAAAATCGAACCTTGATCACCCACTTATTCTCCTTAAAAAAAAACAAATTAGTCACTAGACTACTTGAAGAAAAAAAATGTTAATAAGCTGTTAAAATCATGCTTCTAAATCCTTTTTTCTTTTAGTTATATCTTAATAAGTGGTTGTCACGGATATTTAGTTTTTCTTGTGTTTTTATGTAGTTTCTCCATCTAAGTGTGACAATGTTGTCTTGTTTTTTTTTATTTGTTCGAAAATGTTGTCTTGTTCGTCGTATTGATATTGGTATTGTTGTTGGATTTTCCGTCTTCTTGAGGTGTTTGGTCGGTTTCAAATTGATGGATTTTATTCGTATGGTGTTTATTACAAATTCAAGTAATGACTTTGACATCGTTAACGTTACAGATCCAGAGATATGAGTATTATTAACACTTTGTAGGCATTTTTCCGTTTTTTGCTATAAATTTGAATTATGTGAGTTTGTTCACAGATTGATTCTTTTCAATTTAATAGACTTTGATATTTGCATTGTTCTCAATCAATGTATATATTTACCAATTTGAATGAACGGAAATCGTTTTTTAGTTTAAAAAAAGAGTTTTACACCTAAGTTATTACTCCCTCCGATCTCACACATGAACAAATATTTTTTACTTCTTCAGATTCATTGAATAATTAATAAATCTACTTTACGATATAGATAAGATACATTGATTATTTAACGAATATTTTGTTTTTTACATCAAATTTATTCAATGAATCCGATAAAAGAATCTTTACTTTATATGAGATTAGTGGGAGTATCATCTATATTTTATTGATGATAATTTGGAATACATTAATTATTGGTAAACAATTTCAATTTTTTTAATGAATAGTCTTTGTGGGAGAAACGTTTGGGCATACAAATTTTCTTCCTTTCAACCAAATTTAATGAATAGTATTTGTGGAGAAACGTTTGGGGCACACAAATTTTCTTTCTTTCAACAAAATTTTTTCCACACGCAAGAGACATGAATCGAACTCTTGACTACTTGATAAATGGGTTCAAGTCCCTTACCACTTGAACCAATTGATTGTTGGTATTAATTCTAAAATAATCCTCATCTAATATAAGTTTTAGTTTTCAATGAATCTTTTAATTTCATGGTATAAGTTCCCACGAAGAAAATTTTCGCTGATGCACGATTAGGGGGTTTCGTGGAATAAGTTTTAGAACATTTCATCATTTTAACCTTGCACTGTTGTCTACATAAGGATGGTGTATTATGTATAATGACATCTTATTGATCTAACAATGTTTGAAAACAAGGTGTTTTGCTAGAAGCAATTTCTTGAGAGCTTCAATTGGTTATCCAAGTTATACCTCAAATTTAGGCCCTTAAAAATTGGTATATGCAGGAATTAGGGTTCTTAAACACTTTAAAGACCTCCAAATTTGAGAAGAAATTATCTAAAAATATTTTTGGCAGAAACTTGGCACATACAAATATGAAATTCATCTTCATTTCTACCCGCAAAATGACTCTATTTATAAAGAAAATAATGTCAATTGGTTCGTGTAGGGAAACAACCCCTTTCTAAATTTCATAATTCGCAACTGTTGTTATATGTATACCCGCAGAATGGAAGGTCCTCTGTTTTGGGTAGTATAGTATAGACGGTTTAGTTTAGTTTCCACCAAACAAAACGGGTATGTCACAAAGCGTAGGGATGTACCTTGTGGGTCTACCCATGACAGTTAATTGCATACCTTATATTTTAAGCAGCATGACCTTTTTCACTTTTAATTTTCTCACAATCCCTCCCTCCCTTCATTTATTCACACACATGCATATATATAAAAATGAAAAATACCATCTTCTCTTTAATCAAACCATATATAATTGTCAAGCATTTATAACTGTGAATGGAGCATTGACGTACACTATACATATGGACGTAGTATACAGATTTAAAATACACCAAATACAACTGTGAATGTATCATTATACGGTGTCCCACAATACTTTGTTGTCAATATTATATAAGATTTTTGATTTTATATTGCTTAGAATTTGTTGAAGAAAATTACAAGAAGCCAAAACGAGGGAAAGAAAATATTTTTTTTGATGAAGCTAGTGTGTCAGGGAATCCAGTCAAACGTTCTGTAGATTAGAGCTCATTTAGGAATTTGGAGTGCTTCAACTTCACTCATGTTAATGGAAAATATATAAGATGATGGGTTTTTTTCTGGATTTTTTTGTATCTACACTAATTTACATGGAATCAGATTCTAAAACTGCATTATCTTTTGTTGTACTTTGCCAGAGGGAAAGCAAAAGTATCCATGTTTAAGGTTTAAGTGGAAAGTGATGATTTTTTTGACAAAAGATGCACACAGTAATATGGCAAAATTAAAAAATAAAATAGATAAAAAAAATATGAACCTGACGTGAATCGAACACGCAACCTTCTGATCTGGAGTCAGACGCGCTACCATTGCGCCACAGATCCTTGATGTTATTTATTCGACTATATTTGTATATATACATACATCATTTTATTATTCATTGAGCTATCCCAATTGGACTGATTTCTACAAATATATACATCACATTTGTATATTTGTGTCATTTACCAAGTTGATATTGGACCAATGGCAAAAATAGTAGATTGGTTTGTGTTTTCTTTGACACCGGAATAATAAGTAGATATACTGTCTCCGTGAGCTTAGCTCAGTTGGTAGAGACATTGCATAATTTATGCCGGGGTCGGAGTTCGAACCCCAGACACTTTACTTTTCCACATTTAATTGTGCGAGTTCTAGCCATTAAGCTGCTAGACCAAAAAAAAGTAGATAGACTAACAACTACAAGGAAATTTTATCAATGAGTCATAAGAAAAAAGAGAAGGAAAAAATCAAACAAACATATGATAATAATTAATTTGCCAATGATCCTGCAATTAGTAAGACATCATTTTAGAAATATCTTCAGTTTTCATTTTCCAAAACTAACACATACTACGTGACATATATACTTTCTTATGTATGTGTTTTCATACACTTTTTGAGTTAGACACAATCTTTCTCTAATCGAGCGGATTAACTTAACTGGTTAATTTCAATGAAAAGAATCATTTACAAGTACTCGACTAAATCCATAGCTATAACAATCATTAATCAATATATTTTATTTTATTTTTTCATAAAAAAACATATGTTGGATCAACTATTGGGCAACTATACTTTTGAAAAATTGTTGTTCCAACTTCATTTTTAGTTTGAAAACATGTGGAAATAACACATTTAACCCCAACGGTAGCTAACTATCCTTCGACTTCTTTGTTTTCGAACGTTAGTTAGTAACCGTTGGGGGTTAAATGTATAATTTTCATGTATTTTAAAGCAAAAACGAGAATTGTTGTTGACACTTCACATTTAGCTGGAAAAGCACCTGAAAATTACTCAAATGCCCCATTAAAAGTTAACTGTCGTGAAAATTAATCGGTGGAAGTTAACTGCCGATCTTCAATTCCATCCATCGACAGTTAAGTGTCGTGGAGTATTTTGTGCCAATATGCTTAAGTTCTTGAGAGAGGTGTTTGCTTGTTAAATATTTATTTTTAAATCACGAACTCAATGAAAATGATGCAGCAACAAGAATCAAAGGTGATAAAAAAATCCATAAAATGATAGTGTTAACAGTGCTTTACCTCCTTATAATATAGGTTATTTCCGATTTTTCTCCTATAAAATTTTCTTGTTGGATTCCGTCCTTGTAATTTGATATTTTTTGGTTTTGGACCTTCATGAATTTTGACTGTACAAAATCGATGATATGGCAGGGAGGTAAACGAAATTTTCTCAAATTAACAGGGGGTAAACCGAAATTTGCTAAAATTGCAGGGGGTAAACCGAAATTTCCTCAAATTATAGGGGGCAAAAAATTTCATGAAGGTCTAAAACCAAAAAATCTTCAAATTATAAGGACGGAATCCAAAAAATATATTTTACAAGGGTGAAAACCAGAAATGACCTCTATTTCAGGGAGGTAAAACACTGTTAACCCTTAAAATTAATACTTAATCCAATTCTTGCAATTGAGTACGAATGAAAAGAAACAATTAATGAATGAGAATGAAAAAAAAAAATCATTGTTGCAATCGGAAAGCAGAAGGATCAATTGATTCACAAACCTGTTGGTAAGCATGTTCTCCACATTATCAATGCTGCACGGCACTTAACTGCCGATGGATGGAATTGAAGATCAACAGGTAACTACCGCCGGTTAACTTCTGTGGCAGTTAACTGTCAATGGAGGCATTTGAGTAATTTTCAGGTGTTTTTCAGTCAAACATGAAGTGTCAACAACAATATTCTTATAAAACACTGAGGCCCAATTTGAAATAAAAAAATGGTCAACTCAATAGTACAACAATGACTGAGGCTCTCCGCACTCCCCCATATTGCTCCAAAATCCCCTCTACCACCTGAAGCTAATCTGGTATTATATCTTTTACTCTAAAATCTTATGAGAAGCTACATTTCGATAAGCCTTTCTTTTTAGTTTTGAGCAACATGAGAGGCGGGAATATAATTCTCCTACAATAATACATACGGAAAACCAATGTCATCATTCTCATATGGCAAGGATTCACTGTGGTAGTGGAGAAATATATATTAATTTTCAAAAGGTAAACATAATTTTTAAGGGTTTAGGCATTAGAATTGTTAACTGATTCTAATTATATTACTTTGCTTGATGAGAGATGTCAAATCTTCATGGTTAAATCTCGTAGGTCACATCTATTTTTCAACCACGTTACTTCTAGGGAAACGGTCAACGATATGTTAGGCTTGGTACCACGTTTCATTAGCAAGATATAATAGTTTTTTTTTACTACAACATTGAATGTCTCTCTATGTTTTTTTGTCAAGTAGATAGACTCGAACATCTTATGTGTGAAGGAGTGAAAAATCCGAAGTTCAAATCTTGTCATCTACATATCAACATCTTTATAACTATCAATTGAGATGTACTTACAAGACGTAGAATTTTATCTTCAAATTGATTAACTCATTCACATTGATACTCAATAATGTTTTCAATTGGATCAAAATCCATTTAGATATTTTCGGACCACCCCTTCAAAAAAAAAAAAAATTCGGACCTTCTTTTATACAAATTACTCGAATCATATTTCTTTTACAAAACCGAACTAAACTGCATACATAAACTTAATACTTATTATTTTTGTTTTGTTATGAGATATTACATTATTATATTATATGTTGATTTTTATTTTTTTTAATAATACTTATAAGTTAATTTTATATTTTTTTTACTATTTCATATGTGTTCAATATAACTGATCATTATAATTCCTTGATGTTATTTCTAGTATATTATATGTGATATTTTGCGTCAAACATGTTATTTCACCGTAGTTGAATAATATTAGTATTAATATTATTTTTTTACAATTATAAATTGGATCAACAGAAAATCGTTTCCATCTAAACGCACTTAGTAGGATCATATCAATTTTTTTGGATCGGGCGGACTTTTCTTTCAAGAATCAAATCGTACTTGCAAGTACCACAATCCCATGGAGGAGATTGAACAGTCGTCCTACTCGTTCGTTTCGACAACTTCGATTTTCCTTCGAGTCCGATGTCGGATCCAATAATTTAGTCGTATAAACATTAAATTCAATATGATTTGCATCAACAAACGTTAAATATTAGGTTTGTTTCTTGACTTATGAAGCATTTTTATAACTATGTTTTTATATTAACTTTTTTTATCGTTTATTAAAATATCACTTACTAGTTGAATCAATATTTTCTTTACCAATTTTGTTTTGGTAAAAACTAGGTATTTTATTTAGAACCTTAGAGACCAACCCCGTTTGGATTGAGTTTATTTAGAGCTTATAAAAAATAGCTTATGTAAATAAATAAATTTTTATTTTAATTTATAATATCTCTCAGACGAAAATTGCATTTTTATAAACTGTTTTTTTATAAACTACTTTAAAAACTTGTAAATAATACATAAAAACTTATTTATTTGCAAAACCTGTTTTATATAAGCTTTAAAATAAGTTAATCTAAATGAGCATTTGAAATCCTTGCTCAATACTATCAACGTTGCTTTCTTGCTAAGATCAAATTCCAACTCAATAAAAAGGACTAAACTTAAACAGACTTGTATAATTTGAACTGACACAAACGCTTTAATTTTCATGGATTCGGATAATTAGATGGAATCTTCACTTTTTATGTAGGAAACATCAGTTATGCATTTCTCTTTCAGTCGTTTGTATGATTAAATCATTAGAGTTAGAGGAAACAAAAGAAGAAATGAAAGTGAAAATAAATTGAGTAATAATCAATAACAATACCAACTCACTTTAATAAAAATTGTACCATGATTTTTTTTTAGTTGGGTATTGTTAGTTGTTGAGATGCACATTTCCAGTAGAAAGGTGTACGACGTAAAAGCCAACTTTCTAATTGCACGTTGTATGCCTGCCTTTCAAACAGTAAACCCAATACCATAATGCAGTTCATTGACGCTTGCAAATTGAGTGACTAATTTTTACTTCTGAAGGTATGTCTACTCAAGTGATGGTGACCTCCACAGTTCTCCACTTAAGAAAAATATTGTTTTCTCCACTTATTGAGAAGTGTAAGAAACTCTCCCTTACACTCTTCTTCTAGTCCACTATCTAGTGTTGTGTTCGGTACTAAATATTTAAGTTGCTCGATCCCTCAGAGTAGAGCGCCTTCATTCTTTGTGTTGGATGTTCGGGGGCGCGGTCCGATAACAAGTATTTTGGTCAATAAGATTAGGGTCATACTACATAGGAATGACCGAATGAATATAAATAAGAGAGACCGACTAAATTTATGTTTCGCCAAATAGTCGAGTCACTAATAGCGGGTTCGTTATCATATTGACTGATCAAATTGATATGTCACATCATTGTATTATGACCCAAAGACGTAAGACGTATGAAAGAGCTTCTCTAACTTCCTATATAAAGATCATGATTTAAATGTTGTTTTGAATTGGGTCAAGGCCCCTCATCTCCATGGACATGGTCGTCTCAAGTCGCTAATGCATGTACATGTGCACACCATAACCTATACTTGTCCTAAATCCACGAAACCAATGTTGTGATAGCTAATATGGACCGTTCAAACCGCATCCAAAACTAATTTTTCATAATCTGCTCACATATGTTCTCAAAGGATAACTGTCTGAATAAGGGTTGGGGAACTATAAACCATAATCACTCACTGGAAATGTTAACTCATAGTCTCTTTACAGGTACACATTTTTCTACTTAAACATCTTGCATATTTGACACATTTTTATTGGATGGAGGTACACCTCCTCCTCTTGCAATTGTAATGAATGTATTTATTCTTTAACTTGCCCGTTAAGGTATGCAATCACACTGTTTGTGACCCTACACTTGTTGTTATGTATTCCGCTGAGTGGGGCTAAAGCCGTGTCTCAAAGCTGGAAACCTTTAAAATACTGGGCTCGCATGTGTTGGTTGTTTGCTATTGAATTACTTTTTTTTTTTTTTTTTTTTAAATCACGGAATTCATTTTAAATGTGAGTGTGTTGTGTTGGCCGAAATGGTCCTATTTATTATTTTTAAGACACGATATAAAAAAGCTAATAAGATGAACCAATGCCACTTGACTTTGCCATTGGGAGTTCAACTTCATGGGACTGAATGAATGCAGTGAGGGGTAGCCATTGTTTTAGTGTTCTCTTCATCCATATAATTGCATTTAACTTATTCAACCTGAAATACGGTATATCGTTCCTCATTTTACGTAGCATCAAACTTTTATTATTTTAAGGTGCCCTGAATTCAATGATCCCTCGACTGAAAAAAAAAATGACTAAGAGTAAGAGAGTGGAGTTTGTTAGGTTCAAGTTTGAGGGATAGTTTCACATCAACTATTACAGGGATTAATATTGAATTTATAAGAAAGATGACTCATATTTTCAATGACGTGGATCATTATCATGTTATAGCTCTACAATTGCAATGTCAAGTTTTGCTATGAAGTTTGACATGAAGAATTTTGATGGACGAATCAATTTTGTTTGTAGAAAATTCAAGTCAATGATGTGTTGATTCAATTAAGATTAAATAAGGTGTTAAATTACACATGAGCATTTATTGACATTTGTGCAAGATGTGATGTGTTTGAATATTGATAAAAACCTATCTTGTGGAGAGATGATTTAGCTTCAAGTAAAGCATACTCTTGTTACAATATGATAGTTCTTTCAAACTATGTGTCGAGGATGAAAGCAAAATATATACTCTTGTTAATGTTTGTGGGAATAAAAAATCTTGAAACAAGTCTCACATTGTTCGGTATAGTAAAGGAAGAGGAAGACCAATGTTGTTTATGTTATCTCATGTTCTTAAATACAACGAACCAATTGAATGAATTTAAGTTTGTATATAATTTTCTTCTTTTTCTCCTATACTTGTGACATGTATTTCAATTTTTTTTAGAAGTCTGAGTGCACATATCAATCAAATAAATTTTTATCATAAATGAAATTCAAACTCATTTAGATAGATGCAATTTGATAAAAACAAAAAGATATACAATAGATAACCATAATCAACTAACTAATGAATTGATTCAAAAGAACGATTAACCCAATATCTCGTTTCCACATTTAAAAACAAGGAAAAATCACATGATTGATCAAGAGGATCAAAACCCACTTGATTTAGACATAAAAAAACAAAGAAAGAATCATAGAGAAATTTTATAGAAACTAACTACCGATGGAAAATAAGATCAACAAAATAAGACATGCATAAGTTTCAGTCAATACTAAGAATATTTTTGAGAAATAAGTGTCAAATGCTCTTTGATCTCTTCATCCAATACTCTACCTAAAATTTGTTAACTTTTATACAGATCACCCCACTTTGAACATGATCTCACCAGTCACCACATAGAGAATGAAACTTAAATAAATTAGTAAAATTTCATCTAATAATAAGTGGTGCTAAATAAATATGCCGTCAAACAAAAGTGGAGCTAAATAAAAAGTGTGTAAGAATGTGTACCAATTAGAACAGTGGAACTTAAAGGAACCTATTGTACGGAAAGAGGGGACAAAAGAACCGGTGTAAACGGCTTTGGTGGTGGATTTATATGATTATCCTTACCAAAAGAATGTTTAAAGGTGATCACGAGTTTGACTTCAAAATATAGGTTGCTGAATGCTGAAAATTTCTCATCATGTAATTACAAGCAGACAATATTATATATAATTTTCATTCTTTATATTCACCTTCAAATCGACTTTGAGACCTACTAATTTCATAAGCATGCAATAAACAAAGTTGAGCTGGGCCATCCTAAGTCACACAAAGCTTTGATTTAATTGGCGTTGCAATTAAATAATTAGTGAAGGGTTGGTTGTTAGGAAAAGCACTATACATACAAGTCAAGAAACGAGTGGCCAAGTAAAAAGCCTACTAATACAAAAGTTTAGTGTATAAAGAAAGGGTCTTGTTAATCGGTACTCGAGATATTGGTTAAAGAATTTAAAAGTAAAAAAATTGATTTAGAAATGTAAACGGTTACTTTTGTCCAATTAATTATTATATCTTTTTTTTAATAAAATTTATTTTCTTTTTAGCTGTTTAACCAATACTCCAGAGCACTGATTAGCATTATCCATAAAGAAAAAGTAGATTTTCTGCATTAATTTTGTGCTCCAATGATTCTTAATTGGAAGGGTCTCCTTTTCAATTGAGTCACTCAGTTTTATTAATTAATTAATTAATGTGCTTAGTGGGCTCCACCTAATGCAAAAGATAGTGATGAGGACCCATATAGAATGGCTCTTTGAGATTGAGCTTACCGGCCGTAAAATAATTTTGCTTCTTTTGAGAGGGAAATTACATCCGGATTCTAGACTAGCATAAGGTTGTTTTCCCATTCATAATAAAAGAAAATGACTGGTTTGTAAATCTGCACCAAAAAAATGACAGGGACTTGATAACTAAATTGGAAAGTGGAGACATGACTCAACGTTCTTATGAATGAAAAACTAATAAGAAACAGTGGAAAAGAGGATGATTTGTTTAACTAAAGGTA
>Ga0209282_1000445_pt1 | contig 20323 bp, 8 predicted proteins | sample Mtrugardesep15_FD_187529 | JGI IMG/M metagenome (GOLD analysis project Ga0209282, IMG submission 187529) | Root nodule microbial communities of legume samples collected from California, USA - M. trunc garden sep15 (SPAdes) (version 2) | ecosystem: Host-associated > Plants > Roots > Nodule...
ACCCAAAAGTTACTATGGACGATATAAATTTGGAATCATCATGAACATTTTGTGCATTATATGCGTATTGTATCTTCTTTCATCTATAATAGCTATTAGCAATCAATTTGCCATGGTTAGTTTCACTTTTATCAGGGATGGAGTTGTTTGAATGTTTATGCAGCTATTTTCCGTAATTTGCTCAATTTTCTCTTTGAATTATTACTTTTTTTAGTTCTCTTTACCTTGCATAGAAAGATTTGTTGGATCAAATTTAATTCCAAAATGTTAATCCTTTTTAATTGGTCCCTTTCATCTAATCTAAGGAGCAAGTATACATATATTTTGAAGTGTTTTGTTTTTTAAGTATACAAGCAAATTATAGGGTGAGAAGGGTTTGTATTGAAGAAGCTATTATTGAATTGTTTCTCACTGATGAAGCTATTATTGAATTGTTCAAGGCTATGTTTTTCAATGGACCTAAATTTATCATTTAGGCGTCGACTGTTTCACTTGATGATGAGGTTGGTGATGCTGAGAAGATTGTTGGCTCTGTTGATGCTTCATAGACTGAGGATTTTGTCTCTTGAGGCTATCTCTACCCCTGATTTGAACGATGATGAGAATCTGGATTTTGGTTCACCCAGTCTTACTACCAAGAGGAATCTCATGAAAGACTTTGATGAGGTTGCTGTGAAGAGGTCCAAGAAATCGTCCAAGTTTATTAAGGTTGTTAAGGACTGAGAAGGTGTGTTTGGTCCCATTTGTTGGTGTTTATTGTAATTGTTTGATTCCCTAAAGGTATATGTCTTATCACAGCCTTTTGAACTTGGAATAACTATATTTCGTTATTATTATTTGAACTGATCAATGTGGCGTATTGCTATGCACACTGAAATGAATACCTCATTTCTTCAAGAGCTACTAAATGGAATTTCTATGCAGCTCAACTTATCCGACTGGGAAGCCCTCAAAGAGATACTTGCCTGATTCTACCGACAAATACTGTAAGTCTATCACAAAATCAAAGAAGGGTAGGACACATCTACATTACTAAATCTATATTTCATCAAATACTTCTTTCAAATTTAATATTATTGATCATGGTCTTTTTTTATATATTCAAGTAAATTAAATCCAGTTCTGACTAAGATGAACATGTTTGGAGAAAAAGCTGATGATTTTGCACATAGCGTCCGAGAGCATGATATGTAATCTTGGAAGACTTATTTTCAATTTTTCACTTTTGCTTAGTTTCAAGGCATGAAACAAGCACTTTGTGATAGTACTTTATGAAAATCCAAATATTATGCCATTGCTTCCAAAGTAGGTATAATGCATATTTTGACATGATTGCAAAATATAGTGAAGTTGTAACTGATCGCTTGAAACTGTTATTTTACCCTGCAGTGAGACTTGGACCACAAATAACAGATACAGTAAAAGGGAAATTGAGGCTAGGAGCCAAAAGTCTTCAGGTTGGAGGAGTAGAAAAAAAATTTATGGAACTTTTTAGTGTCAAAGAAGGAGAAAAGTTGTTGAAAGCATCACAGTGTTACTTATCAACCACATCAGGTCCTATTTCTGGCCTCCTTTTCATTTCCACTCACAAAGTTGCTTTTTGTAGTGAGAAATCAATCAAGATCTCTTCACCAAAAGGAGAATTGAGTAGAGTCCGCTATAAGGTGATTTTTTTGCTTAAATGTTCATGTTAACGCTCTCTATTTCTCCACACTTACTTTGTTTACTATTTCGGCCAGCATGTATCGTTAACGTTAATTTTTTAACTATTTTAGGTCTCTATTCCACACGAAAAGATTCAGCATGTCAACCAAAGTCAAAATGTGAACAAACCTTCAGAAAAATACATAGAAATAGTCACCGAAGATGGTTTCGACTTCTGGTTTATGGGTTTCTTTAATTATCGGAAAGCTTTAAGATATCTCCAGCAGGCTATCCTTCAGAAAAGTACATAGAAATAGTCACTCTAGAAGTGAAATACAATTGTTAACCCTTTCTGCTTCATCAATTATTCTTTGAATTGCAAAGTTTCCAAAACTGTACAAATATTGTATTACATTTTGTTAATATAAAAAGCTATCTGTTTCTCAAACTTTTGGTTCCAGTATCTAATACACAAAGGTGTTCCCTGAAGTTTAAAACTCAATCTACACAAAATCAAACGTGGAGAAAATTTAAGTTAAAATCCACAAGGACGTTCAATATCAAATAACAGAAAACCAATCGTATAGAGCGCCGGTGATCTCATCTGTTACATTTCTAGGAACCATTTTAAGCTCTTCATCAATTATATGGCGTTTAATCTAATTAACTTTTCTTTTTCTGCTTTCTTAAGTTCAGTTAATTACTTGTAATTTAGCTGTAACAGCAAGTATATGAGAGTACCTATGTATCTCTGTCAATCCATGGATGAATGATAATTCAGCTTTCATTACAATAAGATTTCAGTTATGCCACAAATGATAGATAACCTATTAATCAAGAGTATATGTTCCAGCTCATTAAATAAAGGGAAAGATTACAACCTAGCCTCATTCATAGCTACATGTAACCTGCATTGCAGTGAAAGATTGGAAAGGAAAGGTGTAGGCCTGTGTAATCTATGCATTCACGCGCAACATCGTCGTTGTATGGTTACACACATCTTAGTCTTAAGATATTACAACTCCATGAAAGTGGCTTTCCAACTTCATTTTTAAGCATATAATGTATCAAATAATTCAGATTAACCTTGTTTTATTTAATAAATATAATGGATTCTTTGTGATGTACAAGGAGGAGGATGTAGGAATGATTTGGTATTCAATTTTCCTCAAACTAAAAAGTTTGTCTTACCTTACTGCCCCCACCACATGATATTCATAGCCGACCTAAAATATTATATGGTTCCTTAGCTAACAAGGTAATTGCATAGTAATCAGATCTACTTGCTTACTTTATATAACTTATTTTGATCTAACCAGTAGCTTTCACTAAATTTATTTTGTTCTTTTAAATAGATCATCAACATCAATCTTTCTCTCAAGAAAATAGCATATGGATCTTCACATGAAAAGATTATATGCATTGCTTGCTATACTCAATTTTCACTACCCAATAATACCGACTATAAATCTTATCATGACATAGAAGTCATTTTCTTATCTATTTAGGATTTGATAATATATCTGTATGTTTGTTTGTATTTAATTGCAATGGTCTTTATTTTCATTTGATTTCTTATTTTCATCAGAAATATATACGTGCCAACTTACAAAGATGGATAACAAACTAAACAACGTTTAAGAAAAAGTTTGTCTGAATCAGAAAGCTAAGCTAAGCTACCCTGCCACTGCCACCTATAATGCTGAATGACACACTAGACAATTAAGTAAGGTCGTAAATTGTTAAAGAATAACAACCCAAAAGCTATTCCTATAGCTTTAACTTCTATATTTTTTAACGAAATTATTACTAGTTTTTGGAGGAAAAAAATAGTATATTTTAATAACAATCGGTGATAGTTTATTTTATAGAAAGCTTTGCTTTTCAAAAAAAAAAAAAGTAATAATGTGAATTTTATATTCGAAGATGGCAAGGACCTTTTACGAAATGACTTTTAAAAATAGAGCAACCAAACAAGATATCTTAAAAATAAATAAATAACCATTGATCAGTTGATTAACATATCTTCCACAAAACCAATGCAACTTATTGTATCTTCTATTTTCAACTAAGTTTGGTTATATTAACAAAGCAAAGTGCTAACATGTGTTCCACTTCCAGGCATATCTTCGTTTTTTGTTTCCTGAGGTAGGACACAATTATGGAAAACATGAAGACATTTTTTTATTCGTTAAAGTTATAAAATAGTTCCTTGAATATTTTGAAGATGGATATTTTCTTTCCATTAATTTTCTTTTAGAACTGCAAATATTTGTAGTTAGATTAATATTTTTATTCATTCATCCAAGTTTGAACATTGTATTTGTACCTGTATCTCTTTTAACCCTTTTCTTTTCATTATTACAATATCATTCACTTCAGTAAAAGAATGTACTATAGATTTCAATGCAATACACTTCATTGGACAGTCATTAAACATCAGACACATGTGAAAGTCTAAATAATCAGAGGAACTCAGAAGAACAAACCTATTTATTCACCCGACGTCAAACATTTAAACCTAACTTTAATCATCAAAGCGATGTGTCGAAGTGCAGTTCGTAAGCTTGAAATGGAATCAAACGTTTTACTACGATGGAAGAAAAAATATATTGACACGTTGTTTTGAGAGGATGAAATAGTGTGATTGACGATGTCTTTGACTCCTTGCAAAGCATGGTTTGTCATTTGAATTTCGATTCAAGTTGTTCAACTTCTTCTGAGAGTTTGCTACCTTTCAACGTTCCTTTTATTAAGCTTGTAAGAATTGGTTCCTTTTAGGCTGAGCTTATACCCCCTGATTAAAACTTAAAGTTTGAGGAAAGAATATACACGCCATTTAATTTGTACAACAAATAGTATACACAACATTATATAAATTTCCTGTTACATTTACAAAAAAGAAATAGCAAATGTATATTATTAAGAAATAAAATCTCAGACCAGGCGCTTCCTAAATCAATCTCATTTCCATTCATCGCACATTTAGTCCCGACAATTGAAGTTATTAGTCAATCAAAATAAATGCAACTTTCATTATTTTCACTTTTTTGCCATAAATATCGAAATGAGGTTGAAATTAATAGAGCTGTTATTCACAGCCTTTAAGTTCAAACAGCTTTGAAAATGCAGTCCAAAGGGGAAATTCCCTTTACAATTCAATAAAACACGAACTGATTATGGCAAAAGTCAATAAGTGGAGTCTAGGAGTGGGCCATCAATATCAGTGCTTGTGTTTATATATTCAACGTCTGTCATTGTTGCTTCACCCTCAATCAAGCTGATAATTATAACCTGAATACACTTAACCAACCTAGGAGAGGAACTTTATTTCTATGGAAGATCAACCCCTACCTTTTCCACACTATCCACCTTAGACTGATACAGAAAAGTGTGTTTAACATTGGAAAAGGAACAATCCATGGCTTCCCAAACTTCACTGCATGGGAACACCGATGAACCTTAACTATGACTATGGGTAAAACATAATATGACATGTATGATTAGCCTCCGCTTATCATACATTATGGCACATACATCAGTGGAACTTTTATGCAACAGAATATGAGAAAATATATCCTTGTGTGTCATGGTTACAAAATATGACAAACTTGGAAAGGAGGGAAGCGATTGACAGTTGTACACAACCAACAAAATGCATAGTAGAACAGTTCCAAATGCATGTCCCTTCCCAAAATAAATAAACATTATCTAGAATGTTTATTCAGTGCTCTGCTCGTTCGCAAGACCTCTAATTAGAAAAATGAACATTAAAATGTTGCCATACCAAATTTAAGCCATACTCTCTCATCTTAACTCCTTAATTGACACCAGCCCACAATGATATTCTAAAACAAAATGGTACAATTGTTCACACAATTTTAACTGGTAATGATTCCAGTTACATAATATTTCCTTCTTCGGCCAAAAATAGTGTTTTGCTGTTCTTTCACTTTCAATGCCACTCAAGCACTGACTACCACATAATTTTTGCACCTTTCTTAGACGTCCTTAGGCCAAAGGTCACATCGGGAGCTAGCTCAAGGTCAGCCTCAAGCTCATTTGAAGCCAAATGGAGCTCCTACTGAACTACAACACTAACAGCTAACAGAAGGACAGTTACTATGCAGTTACAAGTTGTTATCTGTCAACCAAAGCCCTAAGAGGAATGGTTACTCTGCTGCTACAATGACTCAAGGCCCTATATAAAGAATGCTACACCTCTTCTATAGGCATGTATTCATTCAAAGCTCAAACCTCCCACTCACCCCTTCTAAAGGCATGTAATCAGTCAAACGTCTCACTCACCTCTTTCATGCACACAATGACTTGAACTTTGAGTGCCTGGTACACCACCATTACTAGCCACCACTGCGGCTACCGTGTATCTTCATTCACAGTTACTATCTTCCTTCAAAGTAATATTGAGGCCTCTCCTTCCAGAGATCACTACTCTGCAGGCTCATACCTCAACAAGATTCTAATCCTAGCTTCTTATAGCGGTGACCATTATGAAATCAGATGCTTACAAAACACACAATCTAGGTCCCAATGACATCAGACTTTTTGAAGAAGTAATGACACCAGACTTAATTGGGGACAATGTCAATTGAATTTTACCTTCAGACTCAAGTGTAAATCTGTAAAGCACAATTTTTAGCATATTTTCCTCTCTTTAGGGACAGAGAGATTTCTTGACCTCTTTATGCCGCTCACATAATGAATTACAAAAAGATTGACTATCTAATTGGAGTGCTACCACTGTTGTTATGAACAGTTGTAATTTAAAAATAAAATAAAATTCAGGAGGTTATCTGATGCTCCGGCCCTCTATCCCTCCTCAAGATACCAAACAATATTACATCTCCTATGAAATAAACAACTAACAAGATCATTCTTCTAAATGAAAAAAATGGAGCCGGAAGATCAATGACACTAAACCTGTGGGGTTATGCCACAAACAAAACATGTCCAATAACTAAAACACAAAATGTGCACAACAAAGAAAATGCTAACATGGTGAAAAACAGAAAACTTCATATAAATAATGTGATCACATTAACCCAAATGCTATATACAAGTATCCCAGCATCTAAGAGCCAAGAAGAAAACTAGTCAAAAGCCTCAAATAAACAACATTGATTGAGCAAGCTTTGATTAAATTACACTAACAGGAACAAAAAAGTTCAGAAAAAAAAGATAGATAGAAAGCATGAAATATATTACAATGGTTACACAGATAGCAGCGGCAGAAGAAGAAGAAGAAGAAGAAGGGAACATACTCAAACGGTGGAAGCTCCGCCGCCAGCGCCACGACCTGAACCCGAAGCTCTCTCTTCTTCATACTCCTTATCATCAGTTGGAAGCTCAAACCTGCAAATAGGACAAGAATTTCTAGTACTCAACCATGGAACAATGCAATCTCCATGATATTCATGCCCACATGGCAATCTCTTCGCCATTTCTCCAACACCAAGCATATCCTTACATACAGCACAAGCAACCACCTCACTCCCCGCCGCAATCTTCACTGTCGGCAATGCTTCCACCGCCGACTTCGACGCCGGTGGAGCTCCTCTCCTCCCATTTCCATCATTCTCCGCCAACGTCTGCAGCAACGCTTCATACTCCGCCGCATCAACATAATCCTCCGGATTACCAACGTACCGGTCCAATTCCGGTGCCTGAAGACGAAACTCAATCGAATTATCTTCAAGTCCCATCAAAATTTCAGCCCAGTCCAAGATCCGGTTCTGCATGCTTCGGGTTCGGGTCGCCAAATCCCTAATTCGATGACGTAACAGATCGCGTCTCCTTCGTCTCATATCTTCATCCTCTCCATGTGGATCCTCGATTCCCAATCGATCCTCAAGCTCCTCGGCAACACCTTCGTAATCTTCACCGTCGTTATGAAACTCGTCGTCTTCGTTGTCATCATCGTCATGGTCCCAACCACCGAGTTCAATTCTGAGAAAATCATTCTCCGGTGAACGACTTGGTGGAGGTGGAGGAGACGCGTCGTCGTCACGCGACGATTGAGCGATTAGGCGAAGAACCTGAAGAAACTGTGAACCGAAATTGGGATCATCGGAAGAGGAAGAAGGTGAGCGAGAGCGAGAAGGTGTGGGGATTGATTCAACGAAGCCGTTTTTGCAATCGCCGCAGATGAGGTCGGGGAGATTCGCGACGGTTTCGACGGAAACACGTTTGTCGCAGTGGTAGCACCAGTATGGAGGTAAGGCTTCGGTGGTGGTGGTAAGTGGTGGCTGCGACGGTGTTTCCGACATGGTGCGGCGGAGAGAATGGTGGTTGATTCGATTGATTTCTTGTTATATAAAAGAAGATAGAACAATATTAGTTTTGACAGCGGTCCTTCATATAATAATATTATCGAATTAGTATTTCATACAAGGAATCTTTCTCATTTTTTTATTTAATTAGTGTTATTTTATTGGGTTTTATTTAATAGTTCATTTTCATGGATAAATCAATCAATTAGAACAATAATGTCTTTTTTTCTGTGTGAGATTTGTGACAATTACTTTTTGCTCGTTTGAAAAATCAATTTCTTCTAATCCTTACTTCTCTTTGATTGATTTTTTCTACCATATTATTATGTGTTTTTGCTTTCTTGCAAGCTACATGTTGTAATTATTGAACATCTATCTTATCTTTCTTATTTTTGTCATAATACAAAGTTCTTTAATGATTTTTGTAAAATTATATTGAAATTGGACCCTAACTTATCTGCATAATGAAATGCCCAAAAATATGTTTCATAGTGAAAATTTAAAACTGAATATGGAAAATATAAGAATTGCAAGTTTCTTTTGAAAACTACAAAATTGACATTTACCCTTGTTGAAGAGAGACCCACTTTTTTTTTCTTCCTAATTCCTTAAAATGAAATAAAAAACAAAATTTTGTAGGTAATTGGAGACTGTGATACAAGGGAATGATATTACCATGCTTTCCATCTAAATAAATGATATAAACATGCTCACTTATAGGGCAAATCAAGTATCCAATACAAATTTGTGAAGTGACAATTGTACAAAATCCGAACACAAATGTGCTTGCAAAATTTACAACATATCAGATTAACAAACTATGATACAATACATCCAACACCAATCAGTACAGTGATATACATGATACATGTTGCACATGAATACTAACATCACCAGGACTGGTAAATTCTCCTCAAATTTCTAAAGACACGCCTTTTCAAGAAAGTACACTTATGCAGATCTTTCGATCGAATCAATCTTACAAAATAATTACAGTATCAAAGAAGAACAGCGGGCTCATTGATGCTACCATTAAAATTAACCTTGCAAAAGTCAGGTAAATGGAAACCAGCCTCATCAAGGTCGGCCTTTGTAATATGTGGGCATGATCTCACATCCAAATATTCCAGGTAACTGCATTTACCCACAAGAATGCCTATACCAACCACTGTGATTTTTGGACAATTACTAACTTTTAAAATCTTCAAACTCAAACCAGGCTCCTCATTGCTTATATGATGAAAAGCAGTATCTGTCACCTCTTCACAGCAACCAATGTCCAGTGCCTCGAGGTTTCTGCATTGACTTAAAATACAGCTCAATGAAGAGTCAGAAACGTTTAGACACCAATCCATCCTCAAGTTTTTAAGGTTGTTTCTACGAGCAGTAGCCAGAAACTTTATTGCGTCTTCAGAGACATCCCGGCAACCACCAATAATCAAAGTCTCCAGATTATCACAGAATTTAGCCAACGATAATATGGCTTCATCCCCAACTTTGTAGCAATCTAACAATTTCAATGTCTTGAGAGAAGAAGAACAAGCCTTACAAATACTCGAAACCCCAACATCACTGACATTACTGCATTTATTGATGTCTAAAAACTTGATCCGTTGGCAACCACTTGCAAGGCTTATCAGCCCATTGTCAGTGATACTTGTGCATCCTTGCAATACCAATTCTTCTAAATTACGACAGTTTTTAGACAGTGCTTCTAGTATACTATCCGTAACAAATCTGCACCCAGTAAGATGCAATATCCGCAAGTCACAACAGCCTTTGGCAACAGCGGACAATCCCTTATCGGTCAACTTTCTGCAGTAAGACACATCCAAGGACTGTAATAAGGAAAGACCGTCGCCAATAGCTTTCATTCCAACATCCGTAATTCCTGTAAATTATTATTAACACACAACAAAATGCCCCATCAAACTCAATTTGAATTTGTTCCAAATTGAATACTTAAAGCAACAATAAGAGAAAACATTAAATGGTGAACAGCCTTCAATCATCAGTAATCACACATATTTGATTTTTTTTTGAGTTGTCACACATAACATGACTATAAAACAACGCAATATCTACATAAGTTTGACAACATTCTTCGTTTTAGTCCTCTCTCCACATCTACAAATGCAAACTGAGAGTTATGGGGTGCACTAGCATAAGTCCAACGAGAGAGTCTATCCCAAAGTACTAGTTCATTAGGTAGGAGAACCCTCTGGCTTATAAGCCTAACTACTTAGGTGAGAATCTCGCATGTGGATCCATAGTAAAGCATCACTGCTTGAGAGTAGGCGTCCTCGACAACTTTCACCCCACGACACATTACTAGGTGACATTTCACTCAATTTTCTCATTGGCCAGAACCATCCACCAATCAGAACCCTCCATGGATATCCCTTTCCAGTAAGTTAGACTCTCAATGAAAACACCGCGAAGAGCATAAACTTAAAGGAGAGCTCGTCCCAAAACACTAATAGTCATTAGTGGGAAAATCCCGGGCTAATAAGTCTCTCTTCTTAGGTAAAATTAAAATCCCGTCCGAAACAATTAAACAAAAAGATTTGAATTTTGCAATCTAAATCAACAAACATGAACAAAAAAATTAACACTCAAACTAGTGAAATGTACAACCAATAGCAATCAGATTTCAGAAAATTGAAATTACAAAATTGAAACAAATGATATACCTTTACAGTTATGCAAATTGAGGATCCTCAAGCATCTAAACCCATTAGCAATAACAGCAAGATCAGAATCAGTAACACCAGGATAGAACGAACGAGAAACAGACTGAGCAAGGTCCAATTCAACCAAGCGTGTGAACCTATCAGCCATTTTCCGAAGCATGTGAGGTCCGGCACGTGCGGAAAGCTTCTTCCTTTCGGTACTCTGTAACCGAAGCCATCGCTTACATACCAAACCGAACGTTTCCTTGTCTTTTTCGCTATCAACTTTGGCCAGAATCGAACGAAGCTCGTCGTCCGTTAATGCTTCGTTTATGCATAACGCGGATATTGCATCTTCCGATGTTGATTTTGAAGACATTGAAGGAATGCACAGTAAACCCTAACCCCAACGATTTGGGGCTAATTTTTGCGTTGGGAATTTACGGGTGAATCATTGTCTACGACCAAGTGTAAAGTACACGAATGTGAATTTACGACTAAATGACCTTTCTTCACCATACATATGACTATGATTAAGGGGTAATTTCGGTAAAGGGAATAATATATCTATCTGTACCTAATTTATGATGCCAGAAAAACACGTAACGTAAACTATTAGAAAAGTGTCTCAAAAGCGTAAAGATTAAGATTTGCTAAAGCAAAAAATTGAGCTAAGATCAATTGATCACAACATTTTATTTATTAGACTTTATTTATTTTTTAAACAAACTCTAGATTACTAAAGTGTCTTTCGAAGAAAAATTGAAGGATTAATAAAAGAAAAATTGAACTTGCTAAACATAAAAAATTACAACAATTTTGTGTCTAACTTTCTTTTATATTGCTCTCTTTTACTTTATCTATTATTTTTTTTCATCTTTTTCTTTCATAAACTACATTGAAGCAACTATTATGACTGTTCCGTCGCAAAATCACTAGATTCAAATCCAAAGGATACATTTGACTATCTGTATTGATTGACAAATAAGATAATCAAATCAATTTTTAATGTTTTACTCAACAAAAAAAAACAATTTTTATTGTTCCATATCACTAACTAACGGTAGTTTAGTCTACAAACCAACTAATGGGACCAACATATGAGTTGGTTGAGTGATAAACATATCATGAACAGAATGACACACCTTGGAATCTTATTTCATTTGGTCAAACCTAGCATGCTACAATAGTGAATCAGAAGAAGAATCCATTCATTCATACCACTAGTCAGCAAGACTATTTTTTTATCCTATTGAAATATGTAACTAATCTCTAATCCAAATTTTACAACTCATTTCTTCTTTTACACTATTATCTTGGTCACATACCTTGATCAGAATATAATCCTTATTGATCAGAATACAAAAAGATATCAATAGTCAAATTATTTAGTATTTACCATCAACTAACAAAACAATGCACCATCCAATATGAAAGAAACAACTAAGAAAAATCTGCAATATCTTTCATTTGCACTGTATTAGTATCATTGAGATGAAGATAAGCTGTCCGTGAACAATTATATGATCCCTTAAAGGGGTTGACTTATAAAATTCCTAACCACCATCAATTAATGGAATGGCTTCTCTCAAAAATCAAAAAGAATAAACAATATGCTGTATGAGGGAGCCAAGCAATGAATTAGTGAGATTTACATTGGTCAATAACACACTCCTCTAAAAATTGACTGAGCTGAGAAGTATACAATATCGGGTCATTTCGAAAGTGGTCAACATGGGGTGAGGAGACAAAATTGCAAGCTCTCACATCATGTCCAGCCTTACGCTGTGCATTGACGAACGATTCCACTGAATCAGCAGGAATAACTCTGTCTGCAGAACTATACATGTATAACTGTGGACAACCTGGTTGATTTGTAGATAACATGCTCAAAACATCAGAAAGCCTCCTGCAGTTGAACAAGATTATTATAGTTAGGACCATATCTATTCATATGAGAAATTTCTACACAATGATTTATTTGTTTTTTTATAATAAAGCAAACTATCCTAACATATATCACATCATATGTATTCCTGGTTGGGTTTTATGTACTAAAATTATCAATAATTGGTTGTATCATGATAAGTAATCAACAACACCAAAGAGATCAGTACTTCATAATTCAATAGCTAATGCCGTGGAATATTCTGCTATTCCTGAAAATTGCATTACATGCATACATTACCAGATTTCACTAAAAGCTAACATATATATTACACTTTGGATGTGGCATTGTGAGATAAAGTTAGTACAATCATAGTGCTCAACCATTCAAGTCTCATGACAACCTATTATCAGCTCAATCTTATCAAATATCAACAATGGTCCAATATCCACATACTATAGTAATGTATATGCTAGAAGAATCAACGAAAAGTAAGGTTTGAGATGAAATATCATATATTCTTAAAACAGAAATCAAGTAGAAGAATGATTTAAAAGTCGTTACCTATTCACAGCAGGGAGATTCAGAACGACCTCAAAAAACTTCTTTAGTATTAACAACAAAGCAGCTTCGGTTGGTGCCGGTTTGAGTCCTGAGTCTTGATTGCTGCCAATTGATACTTTAATGCCAGACTCATCAGAGGATACACGTCCTTTTGTAGCAACACTATTCTTCTTGAGAAATGCTGCAGAGAAACCTGAGGCCCAGACCTGAATAAAAAATAAAATAATGATCATCATAATCGAGCATAAAATTTAACATTTTTCATATAAAACCAGGTTAAGAGAAGAAGAACAAAGATAATGTAGTGGTTCAATCAAAGTTTATTAAAAACTCAAAACATATAAATAAAGAAACTTAGGGGATTCAAAATTAACTAAATTTTGCATAACTTTTTCCTTTTAACTTCACCCCTTTCAAGTAAAAAAATGGTCAGAGATCTCAACCAAAGGTTTTGATTCATCAAACTACTGTAAGTCGACAAAGAGATTCATTTAATCATTTTGATAACGATATTAAAAAGAACAGCCACAAAATTGAAAAGGTAAGTCTCAAATTATATTGAGCCTAACTCATCCTTACAAAATCGGCTTGTAAAGTGGGATGCTTTATTCATATACCATATCTCTAGGCAATGTTGGACTAAATCTAGCCTCTCACACCCAACACAATGAAGGTGTTGGAGGCTATAATGAAGGCAACCCAAATGCCACAATTAGGCGGCTAGGGGGCGGACCGCAATGAAGACACAATTTCCAATAGTAAGCTAGCATTAACGTCATGAAAGCTAAAAAATAAAATAAACAGCATAGGACAAAATACGGTAAACAAATGGCTGTGTTCACCAAGTCTTAAAATTGCTAAAGCCTTTACCTGTGGGTCAGGGTTTGCAACAGGTGCAGAATCCACAATGCAGCCCCTAATCTTTTCCATCAAAGATGGGTCTTGCCTTTGAAAATGCTCCAACATAACACCATACCTGAAACAATGCAATCCAAAGACTTAAGTAACAGAAAAATGACATCAACAAAACAAGAGACAAAAACACAAAAAACACAACAACAAAAAATTCATGATTTTGTATAACAAATTTTACTTACGTCAACCATCCAGTGTTGCTGAAAGTATGAAAGACAAGATTCTTTTCATGTTCCTCTTCTAACCAATCCGCCAAGTGGTCCACAAGGATGTGAACATTTTGTTCGGCTTTTCCTCCAGGCTGATAACTCAACACATCCGCCATTGGAAACGTAAATGTAATGACATGAAATCCTTTTGAAGTATACCATTCTGCATACTTCTTTAAATGATTCTGCTTTGCACCTAACCATCCAAGCAAAACCACCACCGTCTTCGATGACTTCGCGGATGAACCACAAAAAGCATTTGGTTCAGGCAAATGCCATTTATACATAACCTCAGATGTCGAATTAGAGACACCATTAGAGCAAGTGGATGACGATGATGATGATGACCTCGAAAACCTAGTCAATTCAGCTGAATGATACAAATTCCGAACAAGTGGCGATGAAACAACCGAAGAAGAATAGTATAAATTTGACCCCAAAACCGGCACACGGAATTTGACATTAGGTACAGGAACACGAATTTTGGTTACAAAAGATAGGTTAGCAAGCTTAGAATCAGAAATATGAGAAGCTATGAATGAATGTGATTCCTGCAATGAGTTAGAAGTTGGATAATGTTCGGAATTGGAAGTAGAACAATCACGAGACAATCCAATGAATGGAATTGTATCAGTTGAAAAAGACGCGGCGGCAACGGCAGCAGCAGCCATAAGGGGTCTCTGAATTGCTCCAGAGAAGGAAGTCATTGCAGAATGAAAATCCCAAAATTGAAGGGGGGTTGAAAATGAAATTGGAATTAATAAGGAAAAAAACACGTAAAGAAAACGCGAAAGAAAGAAAGAATAATGAGACAGAAAAAAGGATATTCTGTTTTATGCTAGAGATTATTCTGCTGTGTTAGATTAGATTGGTACCTTCCTTGGATATGGAATATGAATATTTGAAATTGAAGGAACTAGTTATTAGGTTGTCAACGTCAAGGACACGACAACGTCGTCGTTTTTGACAACGACAACGTCGTCGTTTTGGAACAAACGAAGCCTGCGTAACACCCACCCAGAAACAAAACGTAAAAAAAGCGAGAGAATTTAGAGATGATGAATTGATGATAATATTATGAATTCGGTATTTATTTATTTATTTTTTGTTGTGATAGAAAATAATGGGCCACAAATAAAAAAGGTCCAATTAGTATATGCCACGCGTTATTTGAACCGCCAACGTGACAAAAGTGAACTCTACCGACTAGTGTGCGGTTCCGATAAATTGGGGGAGGAGTGGGAAAGATAACAAATTGAACCCGATTGGAAAGACGATTTTAACCCCCTCAAGCGTATATAATACTCCTTCCCTCTTAACATGTGTGTCGTTTATGATTTTGGTACACAAATTAAGATTAATCATAACATTTTTATTAAACTGTCCTTATTTTATAAGAAAATGACAAACCTTAAAGTTGCAGTGTTGTGTGAAAGAAAAGTTTCAGTATTTATTTAGAAAAAGTTGGAAACAAAAATTTAAAGTTGTATTGAAAATGTAAAGTGATATTCATTTTGAAACAAATTTTTTTGACTAAAGTAACGCTTATTTTGAAACGGATAGAGTACTAATAGGTATAGATTGGTATCGCTTTTTTTTTAATTTAAATGTTTATTAGGATTTAAGTTGTTAAATTTTTTATGTTAATTTCGTACCTAAATAAGAGATCTTGATATTCCATAATTTAGCGTAAAGTATGTTGAATTGTACCAGAAAAAACAAAGTATGTTGAAAAACCGTCTCTAAAGTGTAAATCAGATTATCATCGATAATTCATTTGAGATTCGATTTAAAATTTAGATTATGATCAGATCAAATTTGATTGAAATCAAATTTAAAATTAGAATAAAATTAAAATATTTAATTAGGTAATTAGTTAAAAAATTTCAACCCTTTAAAAAAATTACAAATAAAAGATTTAAGTGGAAGATAAAATTGAAATAATTTAATCAGTAAATTTTGTTTATTGAAAACTAACGTTCAGACGGACACTCTAACTATGTATCCATCTATTCGTTCTTTATATTGTGCTAATGCATATAAATTACGAATAATATTTTTTATGAAATTTTGATTTTTGTTGAAATTATATGTATAGATAATAAATATTTTGCAATTTTATATTGTAATAAAATATATTTATCTTTTTAAATGATATCAACAATATAATAAATATAATATAAATTCTTATATATTTTTAATAACATCAATAAAATAGCATTTTTATAATAAAATTTGTTCAAAGGTATAATTAAAAATGAAAAACTAGTCTAAAATATGTATTCTCTTTATACAGACTAGCGTAAATAAGAAAATAAGCACCTACCTCTCAAATTATTTTCAAGAAAATTCATAATTTTATAAATAATCTATGAGAAAATGAAAGGTAGCAATCAATTCAAATTTCAAGGTCATGTGAAAGGGCAACAGTTATGGTGCATAAAAAAATCCTTACATAAAAAAATCATTATGCACCCTGCATAAATCCAAAAATGGTTTTGAAGTACAACTCACATAAACCATTAAGTACGTTTTGGAGTATAACTTACAGAAACGAGTCCTTAGTTTTTTTCACTTGCTGGAAACCATTAAGTACATCTAATGGTTTTGGAGTACAACTCACAAAAAACAATTTCTAGATTTATGAGGGTACATAAGGATTTTCTTATACACCATAACCGCACCTAACTGGGCCATTGGCAAGAATCTTTATATACCGCTAATATTTTAATAATAAGTAATTTAAATTTGATAATATTGTAAAAAAAAAAATAATACTAGTATAAAATTAAATTATTCAACACTTTTCTATTCTATTCTCTCCAATATCGCCTAGGTTGCCATGTCTGACCTTGTAAAAATTAAAATTAAATAAATCAGTCAAACTACAAAGCCCAGCTCTCCAACGCGTTCAAGTCAATTGCACCTTCAAGTACAACAACTTTTTGAGTGTGACATTATTTTCTCATTTTACATGAGTTCATATCTTCCAGGACCATTATTAAATTGAATTGAATGATGAAATATTGGGTTTGCAATTTTAAGTTTAAATTTTCACGTGTTATCATATCATCCAAGTATTTGATTTACTGAGTTTATGTTTTTTTAAGGGTAATGTTAACCAATGTTCTGGCACATTGAAAACCATAAAAAGAAAGTTTTAAATTAAAAAAGATATTTTATTGATTTTTAAGGAATTGACAACACAATTTTCAATGCAATACATACTATATTTGTATCTTAACTAGTGCCCCAGAGGCATTGGTTAACATTACTTTTTTTAATAGACGAAAAGATAATACACAATAGTCAATTGAGAACTCACACATTCAAGTATTTTGCTTCTATCATGACATTCGGCCTAATGTAAATTTTATACAATAATGAGTTTTATTTCTTATAACCTTTACAAAAGTAATTTAAAATCATATTAAATTTAAGAGGAAAGCTAACAACACACTTTTTAACACACTCTCTTTGATTTATTAAAATTCACATGGGTCCTATCAAATCATGTGAGATTCATATAAATTTAATAAGATCCATATTAATTTTAACCGCTCAAACAGTATGTTAAAAAATATGTGTTAAAATATATATTGCTAGCATTTCATAAGAGAGACCAAAAACAGATAAAGGCTAATTCAAAAAGTAAATAAAGGCTTCCTTCAAAAAAATATATATATATATACTTAGATAAACGCTAAACGCTAATATAGTATTCAAAAAAAACATAACCTTATAACCTTATAGAAAATTGTAAAACATTAAAATACACATACTAATATTAAAAGGACAAATATTAAACAATAAGTATATCTTAAAAGTTACGACGTTTTTAATAAACAAAACCAAATAAGGATAAGAGGAAGTTGGGTTTTGAAGGAGGGGGCTTTAAAAAGCTACGCCCTCCTTTCGTTATTACAAGTAAAAATCAACATTTTAGATTCATTCATTAAATAATGTATGTGGTCTATAATAAAGACTATATACAATGTTAATTGAATGAACCCTAAAATATAAATTTTTGTTTATAATAATATAATATTAATTATACTTCATTTGTTTTGAAAAATATTTGAAGTGTCCTTAATTTAATTTAAGAAAGAAGACTAAGCCCTCCCCTCCTCCAAAACCCTTCATCTAAACATGCACCGCAAAGAAGTACAATTACTTTTAGAGTGCAAACTAAGAAAGATATGTCTGTGAAGGTAATGTTGATCATTGATCTTACTTATTCTACGCTAAAAAATTTCCAAGGGTTCTTCAAAAAAAAAAAAATCTAAAGGTAAACTGCCGAGTTAAAACGAGGTGGCAATGTAATATGCGACAATCAAAATGTAACCATGATTCACCTAAAATTAATTTGAAAAAACACACTGTAGACTGTAGTCTGTAGAACAAGTAAAAGGTTAGCTATCAAAAAACGCTTCATCAAAGCTAGCCCCAATAATATTGGTGCACCCATGTGCAAGACTATATGAGGAGGAATAGGATTCTCAGTTTGTTATAAGAAATTGGAAGTGATGATTCAAAACCATTATTGTTCCCAGGAGTAATCCCCACTTTTTCCACCAGATTTATGCTTAAGTCTAATATCTGTAATTGATATACCTTTTGAAGCAGCTTTGCACATATCATACACTGTTAAACCAGCAATAGACACTGCTGTCATTGCTTCCATCTCAACCCCGGTTTTTCCCATTGAAGCAGCTTCCCCTTCTATTGTTACACTGAAGTCCTCGTGATTCAATCTCAAATCCACTTGCACGTGTGTAAGGCCTATGTTATGGCACAATGGAATCAGGTTACTAGTTTGTTTTGCTGCAGTTATGCCGGCAATTTTTGCCACCGTGAGCACGTCTCCTTTTTCCATTTGATTGGCTAATACCAAATCAAACACCTTCTTTCCGAGATTTACTTTGCAAACAGCAGTGGCAGTTCTCTTGCTACTTTCTTTTGGAGACACATCTACCATTTGAGCTTCCCCTGAATTTCCAGTATGAGTCAATTCAAAAGAACTTTCACCTATGTTTCGAGATGACAAATGAGGTTCATCATTCGCAGGACTATTGCTTACAGAGCTAGCTAGTCCATCTGGCGGAAGTTCCCCAAATACAGACTCCATTTCCTGAGACGAACGGAACAAGCAATTTAGCATGGATTATAGTCATTCTACTAAAATTTCTTGCTACAAAGTAGATAGTGAACAACAGAATAGAAATCACACATAAACTTGGTTAGGTATTAATCACTCCACCCCCTGCTTAATGCAATATTACTAACATAGTAGGTTTACGTGGGAACCACCTAGGCATTTGAATAGATTTATGATAGATAAGCAAGGGTATGAAGATCCAGTAAGTGGATTCAATTCAACCTATTTGCATTGTTCTAGAGGAGTATTGTTAGGGGCGTGTTTGGATAAGTTATTTGAGTTTATGGTATAAGCACTTGTGAGATGAGACTGTTGTGGAGAGCTTATGGAAACAAATTATGAAATTTTCATACATTGTTTTCAACTTACTTCTATAAGCTCTCCAAGATAACTTATAATCAGTACTAGTATTAATCATAAATGAATCTTTTCCTAACCTAACCCATCTCCCAATTTCAAAAGTAACACTGTTTGTCTCCAAAATAAGAAGAGAGAAAAGATAAGGACCTAAGTAGCAGAACAAAGAAAAGAAAAGAAGGAGTTTACCTTATTGAGTTCTTGGATTGAAGTTTCATAGGAACAAGAGGTGCTGAAGATCCTTTTTGATCCAGCAGCAGCAGCGACAATTCTTCGAACAAACATGTTTTTGCCCTTTCTCTTATCGCTTTTTTTGGAAATTACTCAACTGGTTAAGCAAGCACGCTCAATGATCAAATATGTAAAAAATGCAAATTAGTACCGGTTACAAATTATAAGTAAAAAAATTGATGTTGTTTTCATCAAATTTTCAATTATACATAAATTTGTTTAAGTGACTCGCTTTTGTTTATATTTTGCAAGAGTGTTAGATACTTAGTTTTTTTTTGTTGTTGTGGTGTTTAGATACTTAGATTAATACTTAATACTTTGCCTTTAGTTTGAGTTGTTTTGATTTGAATTAAGTAACATCAATTTTGCTAACATTTAAGTTAAAACAGTTGAGT
>Ga0209282_1000446_pt1 | contig 20322 bp, 26 predicted proteins | sample Mtrugardesep15_FD_187529 | JGI IMG/M metagenome (GOLD analysis project Ga0209282, IMG submission 187529) | Root nodule microbial communities of legume samples collected from California, USA - M. trunc garden sep15 (SPAdes) (version 2) | ecosystem: Host-associated > Plants > Roots > Nodule...
CACTCGTAAAAGAGGCAAGGAGGACTCTTTAATCTAGATAAAGCCCAACGGCAAGAGAGAACCTTGATTTCCTCCACAATTTCACCCGGCTCCTTAATAAGATTATTAAAAAAAAATTCTATCGTTCCTTGCTTTCCAAATTACCCAAAGAACGGTATGCCACACCAACCAATACCCTTTACGAAGACTTCCCTTCCCAATCTCCCCACTCCAACATTCAAAGTGTTGGAACAAAGATTGCGGTGTAATGAAATTAATCTTTAGCCATCTACTAATCATAGACCACACGTAAAAGGACAAATTGCAATGAAGGAATAGATGAGAAGATGATTCCCCCTCATGATCACAAAAAACACAATTATCCGAAGCACCATCTGGTAAAATGCTCCTCCTTGCAAGATTAACCTTGGTTGGTATACGATCAAGAAGAAGTTGCCAAGAAAAGATTACCACCTTGGACGGCACCGGACTTTTCCACACCGAACCAAACACCATTTCTTTTGATTCACTCAAAATTTCCAGAGGCATCATCAAACCCACAAACAACTCATAAGAAGAGCTAACCAAGAATTTCCCTTTCTTCTTCCAACTTCCACCACCAAGCATCTTCCCTTTCCGTTCTCACCCACCCCTCTAGCTCCACGTAGAGATTCTCTAATAAACCACCTTTCCACACAAAGAGATTCCTCCGCCACAAGAAAGACCAAGCACCTCCTACTTCGTTCACCACCCATACATCCCCCACCATAGCTTCTTTTTGAGAAGAAATTGAAAAGAGTCTCGGGAATGCCAAGCAAAGAGGCGCATTACCAACCCAAAGGTCTAGCCAAAACCGAGTGTTCGCCTCACTACCCACCTTTCTCATCACCTCCCTATTAAACCAATTCAAACCGACCGCCTCCTCCAAAGACACCACATCCAACCACCACCTAGAGGCAAACGAACGCCAAAAATGCTCATTTGGATTTAGCAAATGATAAATCCGATTCCCATATTTGCATCTAAGAACTTCCTTCCATAACGCTTGATCCGGTTGTAAACACCTCCACCTGCTAAGACTTAAATTCACCACCTTAATATTTCTAACACCCAATCCTCCTTTGGAGCGAGGTTGACAAACCGTCGTCCACTTAACCCAACAAACCTTCTTCCCCCCCTCACACTTCCCCAAAGAAATTCTCTTTGGATTTTCACCAATCTTTTCCACACCTTTACTGGCACTTTGAAAAAAGATAAATAAAAGATAAGAATGGCATTCAACACCGCATTTAAAAGGACCATTCGACCTCCAAGACTAACATACTTGTTTCCCCACGAGTTTAGCCTCTTCTTTAAACCCTTCAACAAAGGCTTCCAAGTAGACAACCTCTTTGAGTTCGCCCCCACCGGTAGCCCCAAATAATTGAAAGGGAGAAAACCCTCTATACAATTCATAAAATTACACACCATTTCCATAAAATTCCTATCAACATTTATCCAATCAAACAACTCTTCAAAAAATTCACCTTCAAATCTGAGACCATTTCAAAGCCTCTTAACAACGCCTTTAGAGTCCATAAGTTTTCCACCCTAGCCTCCCTTACACAAAGTGTATCATCGGCGTATTGCAAATGAGATACCACCAACCCATTGTTCCTAGAGTCGAAACCTTTGAACAAATTGAAATTTACGGCATTTCTCATAAGCTCACTAAAACCTTCCTCCACCAAAAGGAACAAGAATGGAGCAAACGGTACAGAATATTAATAATGTATGTTGCATTGCATTGCTGTGTTCTGGCAATAGTCAAAGATTGGCACCCAACACATTTAATTTGCTCACAATACATATTTATGTTTATTTAATTGCACGTGTCAAGCATCTCTCATGTCAATAACACAGATTTTTTTCTTTCTTTCTAAAATACTACTACCTCCTATTCACAATGAATAAATAAAATTGTTTCAAAATAAATCACAATTTTTTGTTATCAATTACTTTTTCAATTGTATCATGTAATTAATAATATATACTTTTTTCTTTAAACATATTTCACTTTATATATTTTTTTGAAGGGATTTCAAATTATATTTATGATAGTGACAAATTCATCGATAGTTAAAAAGGATAATTTGATTAAATTATTATTCTCTTTCTTCAATTTATAGTCACTTGTTAATTTGCGAAATGAGCAAAAGTGACACTCATTTTAAAATAGAGAGTCATTCACCTTCTCAATGTCATGTTTTAATTTTATTTTTCTTTCTAAAGGTCCATATTCTTAAAATGAATTGACCAAAAGTACCTTAATTTGGTCAATGATAAAAAAATAAATCAATGGTTAGATTTAGTTACTTCTCAACTAGAAATATTACCATGATCCTTTCTATTGAAAAACTGAAGTTTCAAATAAAAGGAAAATTAAGTGTGAGAAACATAAAGAAAATATGAGAGAACAAACTCTATATGCCAAATGGTAATGAATTCCCCACAATTGCAGGAAGATCTTTAGTCATCTGATTTGTATACAAGCTTCAAATCTGAACCATAAAATTTCAATCAAACATCCTCCAATGCATAGACTTCAAAGTCCATACCTAATGCATTTAGTTTTAATGTTATGGGTTTGGTTAATCTTGTTATACAAGTTAGTTACTTGCTGGACAAGTGAGTGGTTAGTTAGAGTAAAGTTTCCTTTTACACTAAAGTTTCCTTTTAACGCAGGCAACTGGGCACTAATAAAGAACTGATGTGAATGTGTTTCATGACATTCTTTAAACCAACAACACCCATTCTTCAATTTCAACGTTATGCATTAATTTTTCTTTTTGAGGAAACGTTACGCATTAATGTAACAGTGTATCTATTTAGGGTTCATACTATATATTCTCTTGAATGGTATTGAACTCTGGTACCGATTCATTAACTAAAATTGGATGATATATATAAGAAAATTTCTAGAATTTTTTAGTACCTTTTATAGAACTCTTTTTTGGCCAACGGAGGTTGGTTCAAGTTGATAAAAAGTTGACTCAATTGCGAAAAAAAATCTTAAGCTCAATTTTTGTTGCCGACATAAAAACCTCTTTAACAAGTGATCTGTAAGTACTTTTGTAAACGTTCTTTGAGCCTTGACGTTTGTCCTGATTTTAGTGAGCCTCGAAGGCCGACTCACATAAACTTTCCATTATAAAAAAAACTCATTTTTTATATTTTTTTTACAGAAACCCGTTGTCAACTGCATTAATTATATATATATATATATATATAACTTCTACCTATTTTACTAACTTGAAAAATAAAATCATAATAAAAATAAACTCAATTATTAATAATTTAATTTCATGATTTTGTAGGTGTTTCTGCAGCTGTGGTTTTTGGAATTGCAATAATCTTTGCTTTTACTTTTGCTGTAGCAATTAAAGTCTTTAACTTCCAACATAGATAAATTTGATTCTTTCAGCCCTATTATATACTCTAAGGATATTTTATATATTCAAACATTTTTAACAGATTATATTTGTGTTCCTCATGTTGATTAGTATTTGACTTGGAAATTTAGTTTCATTCACATTTAGGGTTAAATTGAAGCTTCTATCTATAAATGTATATGTCTCTATATGACTTTAGTGAAGCATTAATTTATTCAGAAATTAATATAAAAATAATGGCATGTCAAATAATTCAATGTGTCCTTTGTTGGATTAATTATTTAATTAATCATTTATGGATCGACAATAATCAAATATTATAAGTTAATCTTAATATAAATTATGGTCTATAATGTTAAACACTAATTAATTGATGAATATGTGTGATTGGACTATTGTTTACTAAATAGACCATGATAAGTTGAACCATTTAACTAAGCCCAATGAAAGGTCTATCCCCTCAACCGTTTAGCTGTTTAAACGTCATCCCAAACGGTTAAGCATTCTAAACATTACGGTGAAAACCTAAAGCTAGGTAGTTATCGGCGGTCATCTTTCATTAACCTAATTCAAAGGTACTTAATTTCTTCTTCCTTCTTTATTATCGAGGATATGCTATAATTTGTATCTAGTGATCCATATCTGAACACTAAAACTTTTATCATCCTTTCTATTAAGTTTAAGCTGGACAAGAATATAGTACTGTCATGAAATTGTAACGTAGTTCATACTATAGATTATTTTTTTCAAAAGGCATGCTACAGAATATTAATAATGTACATTGCATGTGATTTGGAAATTAGTCAAAGATTGGCACCCGACACATTTATTTTGCTCACAATACATATTCTATGTTTCATTGCACGTGTCAAGCATCACTCAGAATATTAATAAAATTTTATTAAAAGGGGAAAAATTGTATCGGATGGGACTAAACCAAAACCCTCAGAAAAAAAGCAAGAGACCTAAGAAAAACGGAAACTAAAAAGTTTGTATCTGTCTCTGTAAAAGTCATCCCTAATAAACGTGGGGAGAGAGTCCCACCAAATAACATCGGTCAAATCGTGATCATGATTTGCTAACTTATCCGTACACTTCGCGAAAATATATGAGATGAAAGGATGGAAATGCCTCCTTCGTGAAAAAATTGAGAGTCATTCTCCTCCTCAATTTCATATATTAATTTTTTAAAATGTCCATATTCTTAAATTCTTTCAAAAAAAAAAAGAAATACCTTAATTTAGTCAATGATAAAAAAAATCAATAGTTAGATTTTAGTTACTTCTCAACCGAACTCGATATATTAAAAACCCGAGGTTTCAAATAAACGAAAATTAATCATTACCATGATTCTTTTAACATTCATTTGCCTCAACTTATTTGCCAATTTAAATATCAAAATAATACTAATTACCTCTTTTGAATGTATTAAAGAACCTGAAATATATCGTAAAAAAAAAAAAAAAAAAGAACCAAAATATATTTTGTAAGATGAGTGCATAAATCAAGGGAATATTAATATCAAGAAAGAGGCAAATTCTTTAATAGCCACATGGATAGATAGGGTTGGTTGTTTAAAACAATTTAGATGAATACAATCATTTCAAATTTTCAATAGAGAGGCCAACTGTTAGTTACCACCAAAACAATATTTAAACAGTACTTTGTCAGAATGCCATTTATATATTATTCTTGTCAGCTTTCAATGTGTATATAATAATCAGCCATATTCTTCTAACATGTGATGAATAAAAGTTTATAAAGTATATATAATTTTTATCAATATTTATTTCCTTTTAGTTTCAATTAGTGAAAGTAGTACAAATAATACATACTAAAAAAACACATGCACAAATCATATAGTCATAAATTGCCACCTTATATCAATATATAAATAATCAAGTTTTCCTATCTCAAGATTATTGGAAAGAACAACTCATTGATCATTGTTTTATTTCATCTTCATTTTTTTAGTTACAAAGATAAACACTTCTTGAAATTCCTTCATTTTTTTTCTGCAGTTGCTGCAGATAGCATATCAGTTTGTAACTGCATTAGCTTTGAAAAAGAAAGAAAAAGTTTGTGTGTTTTGGTGTTAACTTTTGATAGTGGTGCTGTTGAGTTGCAGCAATGGAAGGAAGTGATATATATACTGCAAGTAACAGTCTCCGAATGAGTATGAGAAGTTCTTCTACTACAGGTTGGAGAAACAGTACAGTGGAGGCTTTTGCAAAGTCTTCGCGGCGCGAAGAAGATGATGATGAAGAAGCTCTTAAATGGGCTGCACTTGAAAAACTCCCTACTTATAACCGTTTGAGGAAAGGGTTGTTGGCGACATCGCGTGGAGTTGCTAATGAGGTTGATATAACAGATCTTGGATTTCAAGAGAAACAGAAACTGTTGGATAGGTTGATTAATGTTGCTGAAGAGGGAAATGAAAAGTTTTTGTTGAAGCTCAAGGAAAGAATTGATAGGTAATGTTGTTTTCATTTTCACTTCAACTGAAAAATATAAGAGAATATATTATAGATCATATGTTTTTGAAAGTTTTGAAATTAGATCTAGCATTTATAATAATTTTTGAAAATACTGAAACATTATTTTCATGGTTTCTAAAAATGTATTCTTCATAGCTTTTTGTGTTTTTTCTTCATCGTTTTTCTGTTTTCGTGACTAAAAAACTGATTGATCTTTCTTTTTGTGGTGATTTTTTTTTTAAATTTTTAGAGTTGGGATTGAGATTCCAACAATTGAAGTTAGATATGAGCACCTAAATGTTGAGGCAGAAGCCTTTGTGGGAGGCAGGGCTTTGCCAACTTTGTTGAACTCAGTTACAAATACAGTCGAGGTAAATACAACCAGATTCTACTTTCTCAGTTGTTATTGTTGTTTCTTTATTTCGCAATTAGTCTCATAACTTTTTTTTCTTTGGTCTTTCAGAGTATCTTGATTTCTCTCCATATTCTCACAAGCAGAAAGAAACAAATGACTATCCTTAAAGATGTAAGCGGAATAGTCAAACCTCGTAGGATGACACTGCTTCTCGGTCCTCCAAGTTCCGGAAAGACCACACTTCTCTTGGCCTTGTCAGGAAAGCTTGATCCCAATCTCAAGGTGAAGATAAATTTCTTTTAGTTTCACTAATATATATTGTTCCCTTTCGCTTTTCGCGAGGTTTCAGTTCAATAGTAAAAGCTCGACCTTATAATCTTAAGGGGCAAAGTTAAAGTCCCCTCGAGTACAGTATTAAAATGACTATTTGTCTCACTTTCATAAATAATAACTTCGATGTCATTGTGTCCTCCAGGTATCTGGGAGAGTGACTTATAATGGACATGGAATGGATGAATTTGTACCTCAAAGAACTGCTGCATATATCAGCCAACATGATGTTCATATTGGAGAAATGACTGTGAGGGAAACCTTGGCTTTCTCAGCAAGGTGCCAAGGTGTCGGATCACGTTATGGTTAGTATCCCTCATTTCTAAAAAACCACACATATGTTCGGAAGTATACTTCCAGATAGAAAAAAACCGTGTTTTTGTTTGAACGGCACAAAAGCCATATTTTTTTTCTTTCAGAAGTATAACAAGTAATGTTTTTTGTGATCCATAGACTTGTTGGCTGAGCTGTCTAGAAGAGAAAAGGAAGCAAATATTAAGCCAGACCCTGATGTTGATGTATTCATGAAGGTGAGAAGAAGCAATTATCAACATTTATTGCAACAAAACAAATTAATGAAATTGGTTCTAAGGCAGTAAATATTAATACATTCAATTGACTTTGGATATACAGGCAATGGCAACTGGAGGCCAACAGGAAAGTGTAGCAACTGATTATGTACTAAAGGTATTGCCAAATTGAGATTCCCTCATTTTTTAGAAGTTTTGTAAGATTATCTATGCAATACAGTCACAAAGGTATTTAGAGTCTATCTGGATCTAATTTACTTCAAAATTATGTAGCTTTTGGGATTGGATGTATGTGCTGATACTATGGTGGGGAACGAAATGTTGCGTGGTATTTCCGGAGGACAAAGAAAGCGAGTAACAACAGGAGAGATGTTGGTTGGACCAGCAAATGCATTATTCATGGATGAAATATCTACTGGCTTGGACAGTTCCACAACTTTCCAAATTGTGAGATCTCTTCAGCAATATGTTCACATTCTTAATGGAACGGCAGTTATCTCTTTACTCCAACCAGCACCAGAAACTTATGAACTTTTTGATGACATTATTCTTATATCTGATGGTGAAATTGTCTACCAAGGACCTCGTGAACATATTCTTGAATTTTTTGAATCCGTTGGTTTCAAATGTCCTGAGAGGAAAGGTGCAGCTGACTTTCTTCAAGAAGTAAGTCAAAGTTTATATCTTGAGTACATTCTTTCAAGTTTTTAGTGAAGGCTATATGAAGATATATAAGGTCCATTTGGTTTGGCTAATTTGAAAAGCTTATCATATGGCTATAAGTTGTTTTCAGCCTATTTTTGTAAACTCTCCATGGTAGCTTATGAAAATAGCTTACAACTTATATGAAAACAGTTTGACATTATTTTAGAAATAATTTATACATAAATGCTTATACGATAAGCGCTAAATTAAGATGTTTATCGAAACATGACCTTAATCTATTTCTTCTTGCAGGTAACCTCAAAGAAGGATCAAGAGCAGTATTGGGTAGACAGAGAAAAACCATACAGGTTTGTAACTGTTACTCAATTTGCTGAGGCATTTCAATCATACCATGTTGGGAGGAAAATTGGAGACGAGCTTTCAGTTCCATTTGACAAGTCTAAGAGTCATCCAGCAGCATTAACAACTAAAAAGTATGGTGTTAACAAGAAGGAACTGTTAAAAGCTAACTTCTCAAGAGAATATTTGCTTATGAAAAGAAATTCCTTTGTTTACATCTTCAAGATATGTCAGGTAAATTCTAGTTTTAGTTGCTTTACATGTATAAATATTTTGATTGTCTGAATATTTTGTCGATATGATTTTAACTTTTGATTATTCTTCCTATGTTTTTTAGCTTCTCCTCATGGCAACAATTGCAATGACACTATTTCTAAGAACTGAGATGCACCGCGATTCCTTGAATGGTGGAGGTGTCTATTCTGGTGCTTTATTTTTCGCAGTAGTTATGATTATGTTTAATGGAATGGCCGAACTTTCAATGACCATTGCGAAGCTTCCTAGTTTCTACAAGCAAAGAGACCTTCTGTTTTTTCCTTCATGGGCATATGCTATACCTACATGGATCCTCAAGATTCCTATTACCTTTCTGGAAGTTGCTGCTTGGGTTTTTCTCACCTATTACGTAATAGGCTTCGATCCAAATGTTACGAGGTAAAGAACCTTCCTTATCACCTATTGCGTCATCATCCTTGGTATTTTAAAGATCCATGGGTGTAAATTTTAATATTTAACTTGCAACGAGAGACTCTCGGTACTATGTTACTTATGGTGTGAGGTATTGTTATTTATGCAGGTTACTAAAGCAGTATCTTCTGCTGTTACTGATAAACCAAATGGCTTCTGGACTATTTCGAGCTATTGCAGCACTTGGTAGAAACATGATTGTGGCCAACACATTTGGGTCCTTTGCACTTCTCACACTTCTTACATTAGGTGGCTTCGTTATGTCCAGAAGTGAGTTCAAATAACCTTCGTACAAGCTTGTTTCAGTTTAGAGTTTAATTTGTTACATTGTCAGTGTAAATTTTTTCACACAATCAAACACTCACAACCAATATATACGATAATTATAATTAAAGTTGAACGTTTTCAATAAATCGTACAATTATAATTGATTGATAGTGTAAATTTTCTTTACATTATCTGTGCATTACAAATTAAATCCATTTTATCATACGGTGGAACTTGATATTAATGTTTCTTCAATTTCCTTGGAAACTATATTATGATACAGAGGATATCAAAAGCTGGTGGATTTGGGGTTACTGGACTTCACCTTTGATGTATGGACAAAATGCTATAATGGTGAATGAATTCCTTGGAGAGAGTTGGAATCATGTAATTTCTTAAACTTGTGACTTTTGAATTTTTTTACGTATAGTAGAAACTTGCAGGCCTAATTCATTCGCTTTTCGATTGTAGTTTACACCAAATTCAAGTAAAACACTAGGAATTCAAGTTTTGGAGTCTCGTGGATTCTTCACAGAAGCGCATTGGTATTGGATAGGGATTGGAGCATTAACAGGATTTATGTTTCTTTACAACATATTATTCACTGTGGCTCTCACTTACCTTAATCGTGAGTACCTTTGTTTATTGTTATTTAAGTTTCTTATGGTTATGCAAATATTTCATTAACGAACATGCATGATTTTTACAGCATTTGACAAGCCACAAGCAACAATAAATGAAGAATCAGAAGACAGCACAACAAATGGCACTACCCAAGAAGTTGAATTACCGCGTATAGGTGATCTATCTTTTTCATACCATTCATGAAAACTCAATATAAACATGCTACTTTTATGTGTTCATTAGTGATTTACTGATTTATAATGCATTTTGTTATGCAGCAAGTTCGGGAGGATCTTATAATGGTGCGGACCCTAGCCAAAGAGAGAGAAGAGGAATGGTTCTTCCTTTTGAACCACATTCTATAGCCTTTGACGATGTTGTTTATTCTGTTGACATGCCACAGGTAAGTCATTTTCAAAGTTTGTTACAATTTAAGATTTGGTTTTCAAACAATGTTTTTAGTTAACTTTAGACCTTAACTCTTGAAATTCTAATTGGCAGGAAATGAAGGTTCAAGGGGTAATAGAGGATAGATTAGTACTTTTGAAGGGTGTTAGTGGTGCATTTAGGCCTGGTGTTCTCACAGCCTTAATGGGAGTTAGTGGAGCTGGAAAAACTACTTTAATGGATGTTTTGGCTGGTAGGAAAACTGGTGGTTATATTGACGGGAGCATAAAAATTTCTGGCTACCCAAAAAAACAAGAAACGTTTGCTCGAATCTCTGGTTATTGTGAGCAGAATGATATCCATTCTCCTCATGTTACTGTCTATGAGTCATTGGTCTACTCAGCCTGGCTTCGTTTACCAGCAGACGTGGATTCAAATACCAGAAAGGTTAGTATTTAATGCTCAAGACACTGTGATTTTTCTGTTTTTACTATTTCATTGATTGAGATATTTGGCAGTCGGAACATAGAATATTTGTTCATACTTTTGGATCTTTTAAATGGTTGTAGATGTTCATTGAGGAAGTCATGGAACTAGTGGAGCTCAATCCATTGAGAAACTCTTTGGTTGGTTTACCTGGTGTGAACGGTCTTTCAACCGAACAACGCAAGAGGCTAACTATTGCAGTTGAATTAGTGGCCAATCCATCCATAATTTTCATGGATGAGCCTACATCTGGATTGGATGCTAGAGCTGCTGCAATTGTTATGCGAACCGTTAGGAACACGGTCGACACAGGAAGAACAGTTGTTTGCACCATCCATCAACCAAGTATTGACATATTCGAAGCTTTTGATGAGGTAAGAAATGATTTGTTGGTAAAAAATGTGTTTTCTTATTCATCCTCTTGATGAGGTAAGTGACTCAAATTAACATACATTATATATTTGATTTCCAGTTATTCCTCATGAAACGCGGAGGAGAAGAAATATACGTTGGACCACTGGGTCGTCATTCTAGTCAATTGATCAAGTATTTTGAGGTTGGATGCAACTTATATATAATATTACATTTAGAAAATAAATAAATTAAAGTGGATAACTATAATTCACTTGGAAGCTCATCTTGTAATCTTTTCTGTTGTTTAGAGCATTGGAGGGGTTAGTAAAATCAAAGATGGCTATAATCCGGCAACTTGGATGTTAGAAGTTTCAAGTTCAGCACAAGAACTTACTTTAGGAATTGATTTTCATCATGCATACAAAAATTCTGAGTTGTACAGGTAAGCAAATTTATTTGAAAATACGGATTAATAATCATAGTACCAACAATGATCGTATTGGAAAAAGACCTCACTGTTATAAACTATTGTTCAGGAGAAACAAGCAACTTATAGAAGAATTAGGCAAACCTGCTCCTGGTTCAAATGATCTTTATTTCTCTGCCCAATACTCACAATCATTTTTAGTCCAATGTTTGGCTTGCTTATGGAAACAACATTGGTCATATTGGCGCAACCCGCCATACACTGCTGTGAGATTTTTCTTCACTGTTTTCATAGGCTTGATGTTTGGAACAATATTCTGGGACCTTGGAATGAAATAGTAAGTGAACTTTCATTATCTGAAAAATAAGAAGTAAACTATTAGAGTTAGTCAGTTTTTCTTTCCAACTCGAGTTCTAACCTCTTTTGTTGATTTCCAGCTCAAGTAGACAAGATCTATTCAACGCCTTAGGTTCGATGTATACTGCTGTTCTCTTCCTTGGGGTCCAGAATTCATCGGCTGTACAACCAGTGGTAGCAGTTGAAAGATCCGTGTTCTATAGAGAAAGAGCTGCTGGGATGTATTCTGCCTTACCTTATGCATTCGCACAGGTAATAAATCAAAATTTTATGAAATAAGTATTTGTTAAAGTATTTATATACATGAGAGATGTAATCTAAATAGGAATGTGATCCTATCATGATCCTTGTTAGAACAGCATTCCTTGTTCAACAGAAAACAATTAAAAAAATGCTAACAGAGAACGCGCAAGATTTGATCACGGAGTTCGGTCAATTGCACTTACGTCTTTGACTCCAATGTGGCTGCAATGATTTTCTATTATTCAAGCTTAGAGTTAGAGATTACAACTTGTGTTTAAATACTACGGTCTAGTTTACACGATTCCCCTACACAGTACCTGAGGGTGTGGTGGGAGAGCGACTTGCCCACTTATTAGTAAATTACAAGTAAACTATGAGTCATATCCAACAATCCTAATGGATATTAATAAACCACATTATAATCAATATCAATATATCAACAGTACTATGGTTTGCATAATTGATCATGTTAATAAAACTCACTTTCTCTTGTCACAGGTTTTAATAGAGCTACCTTATGTTTTCGTCCAAGCTGCATCATATGGTGTCATAGTTTACGCCATGATTGGATTTGAGTGGACTGTAGCAAAGTTCTTATGGTACATATTTTTCATGTATTGTACATTATGCTACTTCACCTTCTATGGTATGATGGCTGTAGCAATTACTCCAAATCACCATGTCGCTTCAATCGTGGCTGCTGCATTTTACGCAATTTGGAATCTTTTTTCAGGATTTATCGTTCCACGACCTGTAAGTGCCACTGACCTTTAAACACATTGAGCAATATCTATGTACAGATGCAATGAAAGTTTTTATTTATATTGATGCATAATGTAATAATTTTCTATTTCTTTAAAACTTTCTTTCGACAGATGATTCCTGTGTGGTGGAGATGGTACTACTGGGCATGTCCAGTGGCTTGGACACTATATGGATTGATTGCATCACAATTTGGAGATATAACCAAGATCATGGAATCAGAAAATGAGTCAGTTCAAGAATTCATAAGAAGTTACTTTGGTATGAAGCATGACTTCATTGAAGTTTGTGCACTTGTGGTTGTTGGGACTGCAGTGTTATTTGCATGTATTTTTGCTGTCTCAATCAAGGCCTTCAACTTCCAAAGACGGTAGATTAGACTCTATCGGCCAACTTTGGTGGATTTTTTCCATCTTCACTTCTTTCCAATTTTTTGTTTTGTACTTAAATGGTACTTGTATCTATATTCATGCAGCATGTTGCTAGAAAACATAGCTTTCTTGTAGTTCAAGTTTGGAGCTTCTTTTATAAGTTTACAATCATGTCATCAAGTTATGAATTTTGTACTATATATAGGCCAACATATCAATGGGCTAGACATTTTAAATAAGAAAATAAATGTATAGTTTCAAGACAATTGAGTACAAATTTACTTAATAGCATATATCTATAACTTAAGCCTCAAGTTATAGTATCATAACAGAAATTTAATAGGGCTCAAGCCTCAAATTTTCCTATACAATGCTAACATCAAATATAAAAATAGCAGTAGCAGTGCAGTAAAAATACCGTTAAATCACATAAATGGCAAATCTGTCAAAAAAGGTGACCTCTGGTCGACGTTCACCGGTTTAGGGTCATTGAGGGTATTAGTAGGTAAGGATCATTTACGGTTGTTGCAAGGTGCATTGACATATAGAATCATTATATCGAGGGAGTTATACAAGCCGCTGCAACGCTGTAGAGTATCCAAGTTTGGTATTAGTAGTGGTAGAACCTTTTTTCTCAGGCACAAAAGAATCATACCTGTAATTTCACCTTTATTCGGTGTTTATTTTTTCAAGTCTGGGAATCACACTCTAGAAAATAAGGAATGAGTATATATGTGTTTATTGCAAGTTTTTTTTTACAGGGTGTTCATTACAAGGTTGACATCCGCATACACACATCACCCATTCCATAGTTTTGTTTTTTGCGTGTCAACCCTCAAGTTCTGGTAGTCCAAAGTTCGTCTGGTAAATATAGCTTATACAAGAATTGTTCCACCAATTACATTTTCGTTAGAAAGAAAGTAGAAACAATAATAATAACAACTCAAAATCTAAGAAAGAAGCGTTTAGCTAGGAAGTAAGGAAAAGGGTACCTCCCGGAGTGCCAGCGGCATGCGATCACTTTTAGCCAATTATATGATGAGAGTTTAAGGATGTGGATTGTGATTTCCCCAAAAATAATCAGCTTCAGTTCAAACCCAATTTTCTATTCAATGTTTATCACCTACTATATGTTGTGGCAATTGCTTAGGTTAAAAGTTTCACATTGATTGCATTGCATCGCATCAGGCCACGAACAATCATATACGTGATAAAGACACCACACTTCAACTGAAAACCTTAAGGCATTAGGTTTATGGGTTCTCTCGCTTATAAAGTATTCAACATTCACTTTTTCATCCGATGTGGCAAACATAACTCACACTTGCACACAAGAGTGAGAAAGACCCATAAACACAATGCTTTAAGGGTTTTTTTTTTTATTAAGGTGTGGTTTCCATCTCACTCAGTTGTGTGGTTGCTCTTGGCTCAATATGAATGACTACCGAAGAAGAATGCTCACCTCTTGCTACCATGATTTTCTCTTTTTGCAGTTTGGGTTCTCAAATGGGGTGTTTGATCACCTCAATGATGTTGGTATCAGCATGCTAATCATAATTCTTAAAACACATCTCCAAATTACAAGGGCTTCCTTGTATAGTATGACCCTAAACTGGTGAACATCCATCCCCAAGAGGTCAGCTTGTTTGACAGATTTTAGTCTCTTGTTTGTTGTCATTTATGTTATTATGTGGTTTGATACTACTTTTGTGGTTTTGGTGACATTTTACTGCAGTGCCACTGCTATTTTTATTTTTTATGCTAACACTGTATAGGGCAGTTTGAGGTTTGAGCCCTATTAATTTTGCATTATGGTGCTGATGTACCTTGAGGCATGAAACCTATTTAATTTAAATCATAGTATATATTTGGACAACTTGAGGCTTGTTAAATACATGTTATTATGGTGAAATTGTACTCAGTTGTCTTGAAATTATAATAAATTTATGATGTCTTATTTAAAATGTCTAGCTCATTGAATTGTTAGCCTATTTAGAAGTAAGCCCTCAAATTTCATTCATCTTAAATTAGAAAGTTTACTGTATTGACCTATGTAAAAGTCTTAGATACATGGCAAACTAACTTATTAAGATGCCATAACAGATGTAGCATCGACACTTCAGACTAAAGGCATGTCCAATGTATGGCATGTGCCTGTCTTCGACACTAACATATATCTTTACGTTTAATTATATCATTTTCTAAAATTAATAACCAATGTCGATGTGTGTGTCAGTGTCGTGTCCATTGTCCATGCTCGTGTCAGTGTTTCATAGCCCTTAACACAAAGTAGTCCCTTGAGAAGATTTATGTTCAAACTTTAAAAATGTCCAGTGATAGGTCAAGTTTAATAATTAGAACTACAAGGGCACCAAGTTTTCAAGCAAAATACTGCATTGTTATAGATACAAGTATAATTTGAATACAAAAACAAAATTGGAAAGAAGTTAAGATAGAAAAAAATCCATCAAGATGGCTGAAAGAGTCCTATCTAACGTCTTTGGAAATTAAAGAGCCTGATTGAGACAGCAAAAATACATGCAAATAGCACTGCAGTGCCAACAACCACTACTGCACAAACACCTATGTAATCATGCTTGAAATCAAAATAACTTCTTATGAACTCTTGAACTGACTTATTTTCTGATTCCATAATGTTGTTTATATCTCCAAATTGTGATGCAACCAATCCATATAAAGTCCATGCCACAGGACATGCCCAATAGTACCATCTCCACCACACAGGAATCCTCTGTTGTCAAAAAAGTATTAAAGAAATAGAAAATTATAACATTATGCTCAATGTGTTAAAAGGTTGGTGGTACTTACAGGTCGTGGAACGATAAATCCTGAAAAGAGGTTCCAAATTGCGTAAAATGCAGAAGCCACAATTGCAGCCACATGGTGATTTGGAGTAACTGCTACAGCCATCATTCCATAGAAGGTGAAATAGCACAATGTGAAGTACATGAAAAATATGTACCAAAAGAATTTCTCTAGAGTCCATTCAAATCCAATCATGGCATAAACTATGACACCATATGATGTAGCTTGGACAAAAATATATGGTAGCTCTATTATAACCTGTGACAAAAGAGAGTGGGTTCTATTAACATGAGTAAATATGCAAACCATAGTACTGTTGAAATATTGATTATAACATATATATCTTATTATCCTTTAGGATTGTTTTGTATGGCTCATAGTTTGCTGATAAATGGAAAAGTCACTCTCCCCCAGCAACCAGGTACGGCGTAGGGGCAATCATGTAAACTATACCGTAGTATTTAAACACAAGTTGTAATTTTTAACCCTAAGCTTGAATAATAGAAAATCACTGCAACCATGCAGTCGGAGACGTAAGCACAGTTGACCAAACTTTGTGATCAAAGCTTGTGTGTTCTTAGTACTAACAAGGATCATTATAGGTTCACATTACTATTTAGATAACATCTCATGGGTATAAATACTTGTAAAAATGGTGATTTTATTACCTGTGCAAATGCATAGGGTAAGGCAGAATACATTCCAGCAGCTCTTTCTCTATAGAAGACAGATCTTTCAACGGCTACCACTGGTTGTACAGACGATGAATTCTGAACCCCAAGGAAGAGAACAGCAGTATACATCGAACCGAGAGCATTAAACAGGTCTTGTCTATTTGAGCTGGAAATCAACAAAAAGAAGTTAAAATTCAAGTTGGAAAGAAAAGCGGACTACCTATAATATTTCTTATTTTTCAGATAATGAAGTTTCACTTACTATTTCCTTCCAAGGTTCCAGAACATTGTTCCAAACATCAAGGCTATGAAAGTAGTGAAGAAAAACCTCACAGCAGTGTATGGCGGATTGCGCCAGTATGACCAATGTTGTTTCCATAAGCAAGCCAAGCATTGGATCCAAAATGATTGTGAGTATTGGGTGGAGAAATGAAGATCCTTTGAACCAGGAGCAGGTTTGCCTAATTCTTCTATAAGTTGCTTGTTTCTCCTAAATAATAGTTTATATCAGTGTAAGTATATATTGTTACAATATAATTATTTATACCATAGTTCTTAAATTAGCTTACCTGTACAACTCAGAATTTTTGTATATATCATGAAAATCAACACCTAAAGTATGTTCTTGTGCTGAACTTGTAACTTCCAACATCCAAGTTGCTGGATTATAGCCATCTTTAATTTTACTAACCCCTTCAATGCTCTAAAACAACAGAAAATATTAGCTTATTATCTACCAACAAGAATAAAAACAATATTGAATGCAATTTTAAACCTACCTCAAAATACTTGATCAGTTGACTAGAATGACGACCCAATGGCCCGACATATGTTTCTTGTCCTCCGCGTTTCATTAGGAGTAACTAAAAGAAATCATTCATATAAGATCAGTTTCAAGTCCAGAAAAGGAAGAATCGTAAATCATATTTTTTTTAATCAAAATTTTTATTACCTCATCAAAAGCTTCGAATATGTCAATACTTGGTTGATGGATGGTGCAAACAACTGTTCTTCCTGTGTCAACCGTGTTCCTAACGGTTCTCATAACAATGGCAGCAGCTCTAGCATCTAATCCAGATGTAGGCTCGTCCATGAAAATTATCGATGGGTTGGCCACTAATTCAACTGCAATAGTTAGTCTCTTGCGCTGTTCAGTTGAAAGACCATTCACACCAGGCAAACCAACCAAAGAGTTTCTCAATGGATTGAGCTCCACTAGTTCCATGACTTCCTCAATGAACATCTACAACCATTTGTCAAATCCAAAAGTATGAACAACTAGTCTATGTTCTGAATGCCAGATATCTCAATTAATGAATATCTCAATCAATGAATCTAGTAAAAACAGAAAAATCAAAAGGGTATTGAGCTTTAAATACTAACCTTTCTGGAATTGGAATCAACTTCTGCTGGTAAACGAAGCCAGGCCGAGTAGACCAATGACTCATACACAGTAACATGAGGAGAATGGATATCATTCTGCTCACAATAAGCAGAGATTCGAGCAAACGTTTCTTGTCTTTTAAGGTAGCCTGAAATTTTTATGGTCCCGTCGATATAACCACCGGTTTTCCTACCTGCCAAAACATCCATTAAAGTAGTTTTACCAGCTCCACTAACTCCCATTAAGGCTGTGAGAACACCAGGCCTAAATGCACCACTAACACCCTTCAAAAGTACTAATCTATCCTCTACTACACCTTGAACCTTCATTTCCTGTCATTTAGAATCTCAAGAGTTAAAGTTCAAAGTTAACTGAAAACATTGTTTGAAAATCAAATCTTCAATTATAACTTACTTTGAAAATGACTTACCTGTGGCATGTCAACAGAGTATACAATTTGGTCAAAGGTTATAGAATGTGGTTCAAAAGGAAGAATCATTCCTCTTTTCTTTCTGTTTCTGGAGCTCACAACGTATTCTCCTAAACTAGCTGCGTAACAAATGGAAATTTGTTAAGATTCTAAGGACATAATGAATCACAAGTTTTTTTTCCTGAGCAAAAGTGAGGCATGCAAAAGCTCCTAACCTAACAATCATCTGTTGTACACCCAGATATTGTTAAATAAAATAAAAGTTACATTAGAATCCATAGCCAACTAGTTCAAACACATAAAAATAGCATGTTTATACTGAGTTTTCATGAATGGTATGAAAAAGATTGATCACCTATACGCGGTAATTCAACTTCTTCGAGAGTGCCATTTGTTATGCTGTCTTCTGATTCTTCATTTATTTTTGCCTGTAGCTTGTCAAATGCTGTAAAGATCATGCATGTTGGTCAATGACATACTTGCATAACCATAACAAAGTTAAATACCAAAAATGAAGGTACTCACGATTAAGGTGAGTGAGAGCCATAGTGAATAATATGTTGAAAAGAAACATAAATCCTGTTAATGCTCCAATCCCAATCCAATACCAATATGCATCTGTGAAGAATCCACGAGACTCCAAAACTTGAATTCCTAGTTTTTTATTTGAATTTGGTGTAAACTACAATCGAAAAGCGAATGAATTAGGCCTGCAAGTTTCTACTATAAGTAATATAATTATAAAGTTGCAAGTTTAAGAAATTACATGGTTCCAACTATCTCCAAGGAATTCATTCACCATTATAGCATTTTGTCCATACATCAAAGGTGAAATCCAGTAACCCCAAATCCACCATCTTTTGATATCCTCTGTATCATAATATAATTTCCAATGAAATTGAAAGAAACGTTAATATCAAGTTCCATTATATGATAAAATGAAGGATTTAGTTTATAATGAACAGTTAGTATAAAGAAGTTTTACACTACCAATCAATTAAAATCGTCAAATCGTTAGAAATGTTCGACTTTCATCATAAATATCTTATATATGATTGGTTGTCATTGTCTTATTGTGTAATTTTGTTTACATCACAGTGTATTAGAATTAAACTCTAAAAGGAAACAGGCTTGTAACTTCTGTTTTTGAACTCACTTCTGGACATAATGAAGCCACCTAATGTAAGAAGTGTGAGAAGTGCAAAGGACCCAAATGTGTTGGCCACAATCATGTTTCTACCAAGTGCAGCAGTAGCTCGAAATAGTCCAGAAGCCATTTGGTTTATCAGTAATAGCAGAACATACTGCTTTAGTAATCTGCATAAGTAACAGTATTTCACATCATTAGTGACACTATATTCAACGGTAACAATAGGTTTTAACATAACATCCGTGACCATGATCTAGGCTTCAAAATGGTGGTTTTTAACGTGTCTACGACCTCAACATTACTGAGTTTTGTAGCCAGGTCAACCGCATTTCATTGTGATTCTCCAAAATATCAAGAATCGCGATCCCATGTGCATTAAAACGAGTAGTTTAGACATGCTGCAAAATAAGGAAGGTTCTTTACCTTGTGACATTTGGATCGAATCCTATTACGTAATAGGTGAGAAAAACCCAAACAGCAACTTCCAGAAATGTAATAGGAATCTTGAGGATCCATGCAGGTATAGAATATGCCCAAGAAGGATAAAATAGAAGATCTCTTTGCTTGTAGAAACTAGGAAGCTTCGCAATGGTCATTGAAAGTTCAGCCAATCCATTAAACATAAGCATAACTACTGAGAAGAATATAGCACCAGCATAGACACCTCCATCATTCAAGGAATCGCGATGCATCTCAGTTCTTAAAAATAGTGTCATGGTCACTGTTGCCATGAGGGTAAGCTAAAAACATAGGAAGAATATTAAAAAAAAAGAAGTTAGAAGCATG
>Ga0209282_1000449_pt1 | contig 20287 bp, 8 predicted proteins | sample Mtrugardesep15_FD_187529 | JGI IMG/M metagenome (GOLD analysis project Ga0209282, IMG submission 187529) | Root nodule microbial communities of legume samples collected from California, USA - M. trunc garden sep15 (SPAdes) (version 2) | ecosystem: Host-associated > Plants > Roots > Nodule...
ACACTCCCTTCCTTTCATAATACCTGTACAATTTGGATAATAATTTTGTTTCATAATACTTGTCATTTTCAAATTTCAATGCAACATTAATGTAAACTCTTTTTGTCTTTTTTACATTTTTTAAAAAATTTATTAATGTAATTAATGTGTCTATTTTGCATGAGAATATTACTAAATTGTCATTTATTTGTATGTATATTAATTTGACTTTTCATATTTTAAGATAAATTAGTAATATTAATTAGAGTATGTTTAAAAGAAAAAATAATAATAATTGCATATAGTAATTTGAAAAAGGGTATACTTAGGGACATATTTTTAGCCAAATAATTGCTTATATATAAGGACGAAGGAAGTAATTCGTTAGTTATTGTTATTACACGCCGAAACTTAAATTTGAACTACTACCGTCCATTTTTATAGAAGTGGTTTACAAAAATCACAAATGTTAAGAAAAGTTTTTGGAGTAATAAAGTTGTCTCAAATATGTGTGACTATTACTAAATTACTTTTAATTAAATATATATTTAATGTTAGCTTTTCATATACAAGACAAATTGATACTCCTAAGTGTATATTTGGAAAAAGAGTAATCAATGCATCTAGATATTTGTATATGATCTTATATTTAGGGACAATTTTTTTTTTTTAACCTACTCCTATAAAAAATGACAGAGGGAGTATATCGGTTAAGTTAAAAAAGATTTACATGATCTCATCTAAGACTTCTTGAAGTTTAAGTGTTAACAAGATTATCTTTTCAACACTCGCTCAAATACTCTCTTTTTAATCATATGAAACATAAGTGTGACACCACTTTATATGGATCTCATTTTCAAAATGTGAGATCCGCGTTAATTTCACTCGATGAGAGAGTGTTAGAGTGAATGTTGAAAAGAGAGTGTTGTCAGCACTTCTCTTAGTTCAACTAAAATATGTTTTTGGTCCCTATAAATACGTCAACTTTTCGTTTTAATCAATCTAAAAAATTTCTTCGATTTTTATTCCCCCAAAAATTTTCCATCTTCACTTTTGGCTTCTCTTTTTAAGTAAACTCATGTAGAATTCATATTTTCATATTAAATTGTATAGATTTTTTTTTTAATATTCTAAGAATCTCTCCCAAAAAAATTTAGAATTTTTTAACAAAACATCAATTAAATATGAATTTTTATATTTTTTTTTCGGTTAAAAACACATTTAATTTATGTTTTGTTACAAAATTCAAAAAAAAATTTGAGAGAGATTTTTACAATATTCTACACAATTTCATTAAAAAATATAAAATTTGACTTAAAAATAGGGACCAAAGTAGGGATTGAAATTTTTATAGGGACTAAAAGTTGAAGGAAAATTTTAGAGGGACTAAAACAAAAACTTAGTATATTTAAAGTGACAAAAAACAAATCTAACCTTAAATTTTTTAAGTTATTGATATATTAGAATCAATTATGTGACTTTAAAATTAGTTTTGATAAAAATCAAATACTTATAATGACTATGATTGTCAGCACTATGATTTTTTAAGTTATATGAATTTCTTTAATAAAAAGATATTTATAAATTAAAGAGTTAAATATGTTTTTAGTTTATATAAATACATTAACTTTTTGTTTCAGTCCCTCTTAAAAAATTTCTTTGACTTCTAATCTTCCAAAAGTTTTCAATCACCATTTTTTTTCCTACTTTTAAGTCAACTTACGTGTAGACTTCATATTTTTGAATGAAAATTTCTAGAAAAGTTTAGAATATTTTAACAAGGCTGTAATTAATTATGATTTTTTAATGACCAGAAACATAATAAAATTCATATTTAGGTCATGTTTTGTTAAAAATAATTGGAAGAGATTCTTATAATGTTTTGTTAAAAATATGAAGGTTACACAAGAATTAACTCAAAAGTAGGACAAAAATGGTGATGATTTTTTTTTTCTGAGGGAATAAATATATACTTAACCTAAATTACTAAGGAGACCTATAGTCGTCAATAACACTATCTCATGTGATTTGAGCAAATAGGCATTTTCGTCCCTGAATTTGAAAGACCAATTAATTTTGTCCCAAATTTGTCAAAATAGCCAATTAATACCTAAATTCAACAAACGTCCATCAAATTCATCGCTCAGTTCAATCTCTCTATTATGAAGGATGATGTGGCAACCTTCTTGTTGTGTTGTGATACCCAATATGGTTGGCCAACAAAGAACAATTATAGCCAATATTGTAGCTCACAGAAAAATAATCTTTTTGTAGAACCAAAAATTGTAAGCTCATTCGGAACCAAGGATAAAGGGTGAACCAACGATAAAGATAGATAAAAGCATACAAAAGAGTAGTATTTATGAAAACACCAATAAAATATCACAAAGGTGAAAAAGATGTTTTGACCAAACCTGTTAAAAATAAATACAAGAGAAGAATCCAGTGATCCAAAGTAGAATCAAAACTAAAATGTTTGATCCATATCCTATTGATATTTTAAACATTTCACCATCGTGCCTTGGGGTCGTGTACTAAATTGTTGGCTCGACCCCAATCAGGGAGGGTTATTAAATCACTTAACCCTTTACATAAAAAATGGACTTTCGCAAATATCAATCACAAATATAAATTTGAGAAAACTAAAAAAAAAGTTTAAATTTGAGAAAAAACAATAACATCATCAACAAAATTCATGAGACAACAACCATATGACAAGATTTCCTACCATGTCAATGTCGGCTACTAGAAGATCAAAGTACAAAGAATATCAAATTACAAGATATAACCTGCGTTTTTATTTTCATATGAGTTATTTTCACATTTCATATATCATGGAGTTATTAAATCACAACAAATTTTCTCAATTCCCTAGAGGGAGTCTTATGGTTAGGAAGAAAATGTAAGTATTTTTCAACTGGGCAAGAGAATGAGTCAAAAATCTACTCAACAAAGTGTGAAAAAATGGAGTAAATGAATACTTTTATTTTCCATAATTAACTTCACCAATGTTATTTAATTTGATAAAGAATTTTTCCATAACTGCAGGTCATAAATATTTTAAATTAAATTTAAAAATTTATCCACCCACTCTTCTCATCTTCTCGACTCAGCTCGGAGTCCAATGCGCCGTAGCCGGAGGGCGGTGGGAATGACCTAAGCTTGTCGTCACGCGCGATCTGCAATCTCTCTCGAACCACGCGCTTTCTCGTCTTTTTAATCTTCTTTTTAAAAATAAACAAATTAACTTTTGAGGGAAATTGTGAGACACACTTTTTAACCGCACCTTTTAATTTTTACTCTAAAAAGTCAACCGGTACCGTTTTGTCTATATCTTGTAAGAAAACACCGGTCGGTTCAGCCTTGTCTATCAATTTTCAAAATCTCAATCAATCAAAAAAAAAACAATAAGTGTGTCACTATCTGCACAATGAGTTTCTGTGTTGTCTTATACCACCTTTCAATCTCATTTTTCACAATTTTTATTTAACTTATGATTTGACATTTAAATACCCATTTAATTTATGTGTTGTCTAATGTCTAATGTCTTGCCACATTTCCATCTCAATCTCAATCTCATTTTTACTAAAAACCATTTAAATTTTTTAATTCATGATTTGAAATTTATGTACCCTTTTATTTAAAATAAAAATGAAAGTTATAAAGTTTATTGAATGTATAAAATATATGGTATGTGATGATGTGAATATGGGTAAGTGTGGTAGGAGAGGGACTTAACATAAAGAAACCGTGAGTTGCAAGCGAAAAAATACAAGTTAGTAGCACAAGCTAGGTGAAACGTGAGATTGTTTAGGTGATCTTTGACGAGGAGAGTAAACCGTGGGGGGAATTTTTTGCTTTATTTAGGAAGTATATGGTCAGAAAGTGCATTGAAAAACATGAAAGTAAAATTAATATTAATAAATAAATTAACATATTTGTAATTGACAAAAGGAAAAATGTGGGGGTTTGGGGAATTGGGCAATACAGGCCCAATGGTGGGAATGAGAGTGGTAACACTTGTGTACTATAAAAGTATTAATGTTATATAATATTGGTCAAAAAGAACGCGTCACATACTAATGTTATTTTGTAAGTGTTTTATTTGATATTTTTTTTAAAAAATGAGTCATGTGACACATTTTAATTGGCCAATATTATATAACATTATGGTACACAAGTGTTATCGGGAATGAGAGAGATATGGGACGGAGGAGAAGACCTCAACATGCAGATTGAAGAGATGATTTGATTTGATGTAAAGCCTGATAGATAGAGAGAGAGTATTCTCTCAAAATCCGAGCATGATGTGTCAAATTACCATGGCGTCAATCTGTAATAGCATCACCTTCTTCCTTTCCCTTCTTTGCTTGCTTGATAGTGATGTGTTAGATTAGATGGATGGATAGATGGGATGGCTAAATGAGTTTACACCATTCATGTTTAATTAATCGACTCGTTTCCTTAATTTAAATTCATTATACTTCCACTTTAATTATTATGATTATGATTATTAGATTAGATCACGTAATACTAACTTTATAAATTGGAGAAATTATATGCATGCAAAAAAAATTTAGAATGAAAAAAAAATACTACAAACAATCAATGTGGCGGCATCAAGTCGCAACATTGTTTTCAACTTGTCAAAAAGTCACACTTAGTCTTGAAGAGCATTTTAGATTGACTAAAAATTTTGCGCAACAATTGTTCTCTCTAAGCATATGATGAATTTTTTTTAGGAATGTGTTTTTTTAAACCAAAAATATTCGTCAACAAAGAAGCGTATACATACATATTTGAGTGTTTCAGATGTTAAAAAAGATGAATGACTTCTAAGAAGTTCGTCTCACAAATAAACAGTTAAATAAAATTGTTGATTATCAACATCAAACCATGATAAACCCTAAATAGCTCAACCTTCAAATATCGGGTTCGATTTTGGCGTAAGATGGCTTATACATAGATAGATAGCAATTAAAATATACACAAATTTTATCCAATTTTCCTGCCATTAATTTGAGATCAAATGGTTATACAGATATTATGGTGACAGCTTGATCTATAAATATTAGATCAAATTGTGATACAGTTTGTGTAACATAGTTACCACACCAAATCCACGTAAGTATATACTTTATTTTTTTTGATAGATTTAAGTACTTTTATATACTTATTTGTATGACAGTTGACAAGGTGTGACATGAGTTAATAACCTTTGGATCACTTATAAATGACCAAAAAAACAACAGTTTCTTTCTAAATCATAAAAAGCATATAGAAGATCTGCTTCATACGAAATATTTATACCAAAACATGTTTAATATCGCTTTTAACATGTAAATTTCTTGTTTTTTTTTTTGGGTTTAATATCGCTTTTCACAAAACATGTTTCTTTTAATACTAATATTAACATGACACATTCTAGTTGTTTTTTTATTTAATTATATATTCAATTAGATGTTGGTGGGTAAAATAAAATCAATACTATGACCATCCTCAACATGTTGGTGGACCTTGTTGAGCTATTACTATGTAAATATGTTTGTTCCAACATTTGTTTCTATGGCTAACATTAATTGAGGTAAGAAAAGGAGCATCCCAAAAAGGGGGACATTATATCCAATATGTTTGGTGATTTGGTCCTATTATGTGGGTGTAAAATCAATGAATCAAATCTCTCACCTATATGCGTTATCTTTCTGTATCACTTTTTTACTCCCAGATGCAAAATACCCACTTTCAGCAATATTTGTTTTGTTATGTGAATGGTCTTATTGGTCATCAATTTGTTATGGTACTCAAAAAAAAGTTGCTAGCTTGGGACATGTCATGATAATGATACCACAGCAATAATTCTCTCGTTTTGTTTGTATTTACAATTTGTACATTAATATACCTGTTCTCTGATCTATTATTTACTAATGTTTCTTATTTTCTATTTTTGATATGTCACATATACAAATTAAATGATGGCTGTTAAATATTTATATTTACATGTGGGTGTTCTAATTATCTTTCTCTTTCAACAAATAAATTTTCCACTGGTTATGATTATGATAGAACAGTTAAATGTATCAATCAACCCTATTGACATGTCATGTAGTAAATCCTACTAACTATCATGGTAATTCAGAGTTACCACTCATTGTTTTTCTTTTGGAATGTGAATCTCCAAACCCACATGATTCTAGATTTTTTACAGTGAAAGAATTAATTATTTTTTTCTCTTCATGGAAAAGAAGTATGATAGGAAAAAGTGAAAGGGAAAAACAATTTTTCATAATACCTAAAATTGATCATTTTTACAACGGGTACCTATAAAGCGTGGACATGCCCATAATTTGATGGGGAAAGGAAGTGGAAAAAAAATATCAATGACACCCTTACAAAAGTCCAAGTTTTTTTACCTAGCTTTCGAGACATTTATTTGTCTTATATATGTAGTCACCAACTGTATGTATACTGCATCATCCACAAAGGGGGCTGCAACTCTTCGTATAAACTGTTTGGTTTGTCTCTCATAATTAATTTAGCATATTACAATATAATGATATTTAAAAGTAGATAATATAGATACTTAAAAAAAAGGTAGATAATATAGTATAGTGCAAAAATAATATGGACAAATTAAAATACGTAAATAGCAATAATTATTATTGGAGAGGGCCAGGTGAAAACTTTACAAGATAAATAATTGAGAAAGGATAACATCGTATTGTGAATGTATGTTTAGAATGGCAATGAATTTATAAAAATTATGGTGAAGCACTATAATATTTTGTAAAAATTATAGTGTTTGTGACTTTGTAAAACTCCGACAATTCGTTGTGGTTCTAGTAAACTGATTGAAAGTTCAAAAACATGCACTAAGTTATATATAACCGAATATATTTCTTTCTATACAAGAGGGTCGAAGAGTGATATGGTTTATGTTTCCTCTCTATTTGCAAAAACTAAGCAATGTGTTAGAGTAAAAAACTCTTCAATTCATTAATAAATTAGTCTTTTTGAACTGATTTTTTTTATAATAGACTTAAATCCTAACCGTTAATGTTTTTATCAAAAGTCGGGTTACATATACAAAGAAAGCTATCCAAAAGCTTGGATTAAAGTTCACAATCAAATATTAATAGATGAGTGAAACTACCAAAAAAGAAAGGGCTAACATCGAGTTAATATTGATAGAGCGATAATCGTTCTAAACGTTGAATTTTGAAAGTGTGGCACATGGCAATGATAGAAGTCCATGTTAAATTGAATAAATAAAACAGCTTGATATGAGCCGTAATACTCTTTTACCTGATGGACCAATTTTTAAGTTGGATTTATGGCTTAGACTCCTAACACAATGTGAAAAGTCTTTAAAAACAGCTTAACTCTCAATCTAATATACCTAATTCAAAAAATTTAGTCTCAATAATTATACATGATATATGATCTAATTTACTATAATAAACAATAAACCTCTTTTTAATTAAATCAAATCGTACTATTTGCTAAGAGACATAACAACGTACAAAAACTTAAATTTATAACAAAATAATAAGTGGCATAGAATGACAGAAGTGCAATATTTTAAAGAGCTGTTGAGTTTAGAATGAGAAAGGTTGAAGCAAAAGATATCACATAAATAAAAATCAAGAAAGCAGGCCAGTGTAATAAACATGGTTGGTAATTCATATAATATTAATATTAATAATTTGTACTGTGCTGACACAGAAGATATGTTACAGCTTTATCAACTTATGGTGAAAATCTCTCATTCCTATTCTCTTTTTTCATTTTACCTATATTGAAATTCTTTTATTTTTTGTGTTTATTCAAAAACTTTTGATTGTATTTTTCTCTTGTTAAACTAGTTACTTTCTGTTCCCTCTCTGTTACAATTTCTTTACTGACAGAGGAATACCTGCACTGCTCAATATTTCTTCACGCACGCACGCATACTCAAACCCTAGCTACCCCCCTCTCCCTCTCCCTCTCCCTCGTACATCACTTTCTCTCTCTCCTTCTTCATCTACGTGGATTATTATGTATGATAGGGTTTATGTCAGAGAGTAGAGAGAGAAACATACAGGACACTGCAGACAAAGAAAAAAGATAAACAACACACATATTTTCCAGCCATATCACACATATTTATTTATTTTAACTTTTTCTTTCTGCCACTTGATTCATCAAATCCCTATGAAAAAAACTTTATAAACTCATCACAACTCTATTTCAACAAAAGAAGAAAAAGTGCAACCCTTTCTCTCTCTCTTTCTCTTTCTTTCTCGTAATAATCTTCTTTCACTATTTTGCTTTCACTCTTTTCCTATATAATGATAAGCCATTAAGATCGTTTCACTCTTCAAGATTCTCTATTTCTTCTCTTCTTAAATTCTCATTCTTCTCTTCTCTTTCAAAACACTTTCATTCTCTTTTCATTTTCTCAAATGGAAAGCTACTTCCACCACCACCAAAACATGAATAATAACAACAGTGATGCACATTTACCACCTGGTTTTCGTTTCCATCCAACAGATGAAGAACTCATCACTTTCTACCTTCTCAAAAAGGTTCTTGACACCACTTTCACTGCAAGAGCCATAGCTGAAGTTGATCTCAACAAGTGTGAACCATGGGAGTTACCTGGTAATAACTTTATCATCAATCATCAATTATTCAACAAACCCTTTTTATTTTTCCTTATGAATCCATATAAAGTTAAATTTTCTAACACTTTATTTTGTTTTTAACAGAGAAAGCTAAGATGGGTGAGAAAGAGTGGTACTTCTTCAGTCTACGTGACAGAAAGTATCCAACTGGTTTGCGTACAAATAGAGCAACAGAAGCTGGTTATTGGAAAGCAACTGGAAAAGATAGAGAGATTTATAGCTCAAAAACTTACTCTCTTGTTGGTATGAAGAAAACCCTTGTTTTCTATAGAGGTAGAGCTCCTAAAGGTGAAAAAAGTAACTGGGTTATGCATGAATATCGCCTTGAAGGAAAATTTGCTTACCACTTCCTCTCTAGAAACTCCAAGGTACTCATTTTTCTTTCATTTTTTGACTTCAAAATTTGCTTAGATTCAAGTGAATTGTAGTGTATATATGAGCCGCATTTTGATCCTTTCAAAAGAGTAGAGAGATAGGTGGAATCTTGATTTTCTTAATAGGCTTCTATATGCATTGGTTTCATCTATCAATGTTGATGATTTATCTCGATTAGGATTTTTTTTTGTACTTTTTGAGATGAATGATTACTGCAGAGAATTAATCAATCTTGACACATCATTTACATGTTAATGGTTATTACCCTATGGTGCATGTAAGAGTTTCTTATCACACTTTTGTGAATACATGAGTTTGCATGGGAACCATAACCATTCACATTAATTTTTCAAAACTATTTTTTCTTATGCTTATTATCAAAAGCTAAAAACTAGTATGTACGTATATGACTGCCATTTTCATTTTGCATAGGGTTTATCATCAATCATCATTAACTACCAACAATATTTTTTCTACCAAAATCTCACTTTATAAACAGTTACATAGTAAGTTAATAATATGCTTTTGCATTTTGTTTTCATTATAACTAATTCATACATGTATTTTTGATTTCATGAAGGATGAATGGGTCATTTCACGTGTGTTTCAAAAGAGCAACACTGGAAGTGGAAGCACCACCGTGACAGCCACCACAAGTGGTGCAAAAAAGACTAAAATGGCCTCAAACTCAGCCAGCAACAACAGCATGAGTCTTTGTCCTGAACCAAGTTCACCTTCTTCAGTTTACCTTCCACCTCTTCTTGATTCATCTCCTTACACCGCCTCTAGCACCGCCGCATTCAACGGTGGCCAAATGTGTAACTACAACAGCTCCAGCAACAACACTGATCTAAAGGAGCACGTGTCCTGTTTCTCCACAACATCTACAACATCAAATGTTGTCCCTGTTCACAACAACTTCAACAGCAACAACAATGGAAGTTTTGATCTTGTTTCTCCTTCTATGAATGCAACAATGGATCCTTTTGCAAGGTTTCAGAGGAATGTCGGTGTTTCTGCTTTTCCTAGCTTGAGGTCACTACAAGATAATCTTCAGCTTCCTTTCTTTTTCTCCTCGGCGGCCGCGGCACAGCCTTTTCAAGGTGGCGGTGATATTCTTGGTGGCTGGGGGATGCCGGCGGAGGAGCAAAGGGTGGTGGTTGACAGTGGTGGTGGTCTTAACATGGGAGGATTAGGTTCTTCTGAGCTTGATTGCATGTGGAACTATTAATTATGGATTATGATTAGTATACTTAATTATGTGTCTTTGTTTTCAATCAAAGATTTTAATTAGGATTTAACTTGTTTAAGGTTGCCTAGGTTTCATTGTTGTTACTGCTAGGTCTTGGTGTTTATAAGGGTAGTTTTGGAATTGTGTTGGGGAGCCATAGGATGTACTTATGGTGGTTAATTAGTATAATTTATTATTATAAGTAAGTTGTTATTTAGAAGTGTTTGAATTCTGTATTTTAAAATTGACTAAGGTATGTGTTTGTTTTGTTATTTGTTATATCTATATTTATGGATATATGGCGGCAATATTATGGTTTTTATTTTGTTGTGTGAGAGATGCAGATGAGAAGGGTGAAAAGGGTTTCTTTGATTAATGATTTGATTTAATGAGACCCAAAAGTCTATTTTCTTTTTATGGATAATTAGTTTGAAAATGACTTGCTTTTTAAGTATCTTTAAAGTATTTATTTAATGGAATCTATAAGGTATTCAACAATAAGAATATTACTATTACAACTACAAAGGCCATTTTAGCCATTTAAAAGGTACCTTGTGAGAAATAGTAGCTTGCATCAAGTTAACTTAATTATAAGGAATAACATAACAATCGGTAATGCAATTTAAATAAAATGTTGTAAAATTGTATTGTTGAATTAGCAATATGTAATATAACTTCTATGCTTTGGATTCATAATTGTTAAGATTCATCTTTCAAAAAAAAATTGTCAAGATTCAAATTGTTAAAAATTATTGAAGATAATTGAGTTGTTCGTTCAATAATAAAGTTATCAAAAACTTATATATATTCAATTCTTTCCCGTATTTATTAGAGTCTTACACTAAAACTATATATACAAGCTAGAGATATAAGTTAGTATATAAGACTACTAGACTATTAATTGTTTTGTACAAATTTGACTAACGGTTTGTGTAGGCTGGTAGGAAGCTTATCAATAAATTTGAAGCATCCAAGTCTCTCTCTCCCTCTCTCTCTCACGTCTTCACAAATATTTACTTTTTTTGTGTTTGGGTGAATTTGATTACAGCTCCATCCAGTGGTTTTTACATCATGCATGGGTGAGGAAATACATGCAATGGAAAGTTTCATAGTATATCAAAATGATCTTGAACTCGTTTTGGTTGAAGAAAACAATGTTAATATGTTACTACTTCTGAAATTTTATAAAAGCTATTTTAAAATTGTATAGAAATGATATTCTTTTTTAGACTTTAGAATATAAATTTTGTTTTGATAGAAAACACATTATTTTAAATATAGTTATATTTTTATTCCAAAACTTAATAAATATGTAACTTTGAGATATATGGTTGACTAATGAAAGATGCTAAGGGATTGAGTGATATCGAGGTCTCTAACATAACACGTATACTATACTATGGGATCAAAAGAAGAGAGAATTGCAGAAGAAATTCATTGTATTTTTTATTAATCTCAAAGTACACGAATTCTATATAAATGAGATTGTACTATGTGACTTGTTCAGCGAGTTACCTTTTGTAACTAAATTCATAACCAACTAAAATTAAGTTAACTAACTTCAGTTAAGTAGTCATAACCAACTAGAATCACCTCATCAACATATAATACGAGTGTAGTGAAAATGTTAGTACCTTTCTTAGGGAACAAGGAGTGATCAAAATGACATTGAGTGTAACTTTTAGCTATGATGAATGAAGTCAATTTCTCATATCATCTTCTACTAGTTAGTTTGAGGCCATATAGGGACTTTAGCAATTTGTGAACTTGGTTAGGTGATGACAGAAAATCATATAGGTGTTTAGCTCTTTTTTAGAGTCATTTTAGACTCAAAGTAACAAGTTTATTTGTATTCTAGTGGAATTTTGTAAAGGATTCCATAAAAAGTTAAGAAAGGGAAAATATGAGAAATAGGCTTGAAACCATAAAAAAAACCTAAACCAGACAACTTCATGACCATGATATGCTTTTTACAAGTTTATCATGGTTGATTCTTCAGGCATAATCGTTACAGACGTTTTGGCGAGAACAAATGGAACAGGGAGTGAAGAAAAAAGCATAACCATACCTTGACCAAAATCTCAATGCGCACTTTGAGATGCACGCCACGAAATCAGAAATAAATTTAGCTACGTATCATCTTCTCTCAACTGACGCCGTGCACTATGTGTAACGCCTCCGTTTGGTGGGCATGTAACACCCGAGGCTGACGAGGACTGGGAGTGGTCCGACTTTCGGCAGCTTCTAGGAAAAACCGAATCACATCGGAATGAGAGAGATCTTGAAGCCCTGCAGGTATGAGACTATTTGGTTGAAGGAAGACTTATAAGAATTGTTTCGTACTACCTATATCAACAAGATGCATATTCTTTTCGATAACCCAAACCATAAGAACTCCACAGTTATGCCGCTTGACTTAGAGCAATTTTGGGATGAGTGACCTTCTAGGAAGTTTCTTGGAAAGCGTGCGAGTGAGGACAAAACACGTTGAAAAGACTCGTGTTGGTTTGCGGGGTTAGTCGGCAATCCTGAATCAGTCTGGAATGTTACAATATGAGCTATGCGTCGCGAGGTCAGACATGATTTAAGTTGTGTATTGTCTTGTCGCAACTTGTGTCGCGCCAAGATGAATCCACGTCACGGGATGAATGTTCCAAAAATAAAGGAAAATGCCCCCTACACATATATAATACCTAGGTCACTGGAAACTCATTCTATAACGACCAAACAAAGGCAAAAACATAATTTTGAAAGGTTAGGAGCGACCAGCCATTCAGGAGCCAAAGAATCATCAATCAATGATTCTTTACTTATGTTTTCCTTTTCATATTCAATAGTTTATGTTTATGAAGCATAAGTAGCTAAGTTTCTAGGTTAGGTCATGAAGGAGGAACTTCTACATAATTGCTTGATTATGTAACAATCTTTTGAATACAATTGATTGCATTGGTTTTATTTAATTATATATGTTATTAATACTTTTTGTGCACTTACCAATGTTCTTGAAATGATTAAACCTCGATGACTACTAACCCTTGCTTTGGTAGTTGAACTAATATAATGGTTCATTCTGTAATAACTTTAGACATATTCCATTAATGATTTGTGACAATAATTTGTCGTTCTTAAACCCACAATGGTTATGGACTCACCTAATACGTTTTGGTGTCCTAACTAGAGGAGAGAGTTAATGACCAAAACATTGGTCTAACTATTTTGATCAATGTCGTAAAATGAAACTATTCGGTCAACTATGTTATTAACATTTCGTTACCAAGTAATTTAGAGAAGAAATTTTAACTTGACCTAGTCGCTTTTTGCCTATTTTATTAAGTTCAGATAGTCAAACCATTTGCTAAGTGCACACCCCTTAATTGTTGCATACACTGACCGTTATCGTAGTAGTTGAGTTGGTATTTCACAATCTTTGTGGATACAAACTTATAAATTTTACTACTTAACGATGATATAGTACAATTGCTATTTTGTCCATCATTGGGTTAAAAATAGTTTAAATTGTGACTTTTTTAAAAATTTAATCCGCAATTGTGGTAAATCATTCTCAAGTTGACACTTGAAAGAAATAAAAACTTGGTTAAGTTAAGACCTTCCGAAGTACGTTCAAAAGTGTTAGTGTAATAAATAATGAACAAAGTGATAATGGCGTGTAAAGTGAAATCAAACAATAATGCTGAAGATAGAGAGTAAAGGTAGACAATTTAACATAGGAGAGTTATACTGGTTCACCCAATGTGGGTTAGTCCAGTCCTCACAACTGTTAGATTTTCATTATGATATTTGAGAGAACCTTCTCAAATTTTGCACTTTACACTTCCACCACTAGAGACTTTACCTTTCCTATTACTTTGGTAGGTAGTCCATGAGTTATGATCCCCTTTTCTATTACACCTTTTTGATCGTCTTGTTTCCCACACTAAATTAACCTACTCTTTGTGCATTTCAAACTTAAATTTACTAACAAAGTTCTTATTGTTTCTTATTTTGCTTATTTACACATTTACTGAAAGCTGCAGCTATGTGCATCTTTATATGAGAATTATTCACAAAGCTACATCGTAGGGATACTACCAGATTATACTTAGTCATTGTAAATAATCATCATAGGCCTTCAACTCAATACTTAACCAAAAGCTCTCTTTACTAATAAGAACATGCAACAATTAATAACTAAAATAGAAAAGTAATTAAGGCCCACAACTTCTAATCCCTCTCTCAAACTTGAATTGAGTCGTGTAAACAAAACTCAATTTCAAAGTTTGTAATAAGGAGTTGTGGCTATACTACTAAATTGAAATTGCAAAATAGAAATTTAAATTCCAGAAACAAATATTACTACTAAATAATGAAATCAGAGGTGAAAGAGGTTAGGGAGAAAGAAAGGGCGATGAAACACTGCCCAGTTGCAAACTTACAACTTTGAACAACTTCACTTAGGGTCAAACCTTAGCCTCGCAAAAATGCATTGCTTTTTTTGTACTTGGCCTGACTCTTCATTTGGCTGCTCAAAATGAGCTTTGCCTACATTAGAGTCATTGTTTTTCATGGAGCGGCGCTCCTTTTCAACACCCTCAAACTTTGCGGACTTTTGGGTTCTTTTCCTCTTCATAACTTTTGACGGGCTGGAACGAGAGGGAGTTCAAAAGAAGGAATCTGCTCAACATTTGCCTCTGGCTCTGAGCTCTGGGGAGCTACAATTTTTGGTAAAGCTATATCTTCTTATAGCTTGGGCACCTCTAATGGTTCTTCAACAATTATTGGTACTTGGGTGCCTTCGGCAACTCCATCATGCTTTCCTTTTCTATTTATTTCTCTGGTTCTTTTTCCTCAACATTGTCTTCTTTCTCTGATGCTTCTTCCTCCCCAGATTCTTGTCTTGGTTCTTCATCATCTTGGCCTTGCTTCTTCACTTTTCTTTTCTTCCTGCTCCTTCTATGGTCATGCTTACTCATTCTGCACAGGTTGTAACAAATCCAAAAACTCCTCATCTGATTTACTTAACTTCTCCACAGAAGTAGTCTTGTCGTCCTCCACTAATTTACTCTTTCTTTCTTTCTTCTTCTTTTTTCCTACCTTCCCAACTACATCTGCCAAGACTTCAATGTCTTGGCTATTTCTTCTTCTTCTTCTTCTTCTTCTTCTTCTTCTTCTTCTTCTTCTTCTTCTTCTTCTTCTTCAACCAACTCTTCCATCTTAGCATTTCCTTTCTTTTTGCGCGCATGTGCCACTTTCTTTAAAGTTGTAGTTTCCAAGGAAGCTACATCTTGCTTAATCTCTGGTTCAAGGGCAGCTGGTTGAACTCTGTGTTCTAAAATGTGATCTGGAAACATAGGAAAATCTTATATAGGGTAGCTTATGAGATTAAAACACGTCTTTTTCCAGGCTTTTCCACAACCCTTCATGTACCTCCAGAATTCCTGACTTGCCTTCTTAAAGTCTTCAAATTCTTTCCTTGAGACTAGGTCTTCTGGTTGGGAGTTGTAGCTTCTTGAAGCTCCAACTACCTTGGGAGAAATTACACCTTTTTCATTTTGCAAAAACCTACTAAGGGCATGCTTTTATATTTTCCCCTTGTTAGTCACAATTTTGTCTATGCTAAACTCCTTAATATGATTCTTTTTGCACAAATTCGTGATTAAACAAGGGCAAAACAAAAGCCTCTTGGTGATTAAACAAGTGTTGATTTTTTTTTTTTTATCTAAGAGTTTGTTAGTGTCAAAGGTGGCATAGTATGTCGGTTCTGTTGAATTTCTCATGTTAAGATGAGATGATCTTTAGAGATGGCACATGGGGTAGACCTCTTAGAGTATCAACAATGGAGACATCCATTTTTTAATAGTTAAATGGGTCTAACGTGTACACATCACTTATTTATAATTTTTTAATAGTAATACCTTAATAAACAATCAATCTCTTCAATCGAGAATTTTACATAAATTTCTTAAACAAGACCCAAAGAAAGAGAGAGTGCTACATGAAACACCTCTTCTCAATAGGTACATTTTTTCTTAGCTCTACAATGGAAGTACTTGTTAGGCACTGTGTTTTCAAAAAGACCGTCCAAAATAGGTAATACCCTTAATGAAATTATTTTGTTTGCAATTTAAAGGGTTAATTGCAGTTTTGACCCTCTAAGTATCAAATTCTTACGATTTTGGTCCCCTATAAAAAACAATAACAAATCAACCCTAAGTTTACCCTCTTTTGCACTTTTGACCCTCTAGACCAATTTTGACAAAATCAATGCATACATGGCACTCACATCACTTAAGTGAGGTGCCACGTGAGATACTTGGGGGGCCAAAATCACAAGATTGTGATACTTAGAGGGTCAAAACTGTAATTAAGCCTAATAAATAAAGTGATATGAGTGTCACATATGCATTGACCCAGTCAAAATTGGTCTTGGGGCCAAAAGTGCAAAAAGGGTAAACTTAGGGGGCTAATTTGTTATTGTTTTTTTATAGAGGACCATAATCGCAATATTGTGATACTTAAGGGACCAAAACTACAACTACACCTAATTCAAATACACATTGACACTTGTATGCACAATACCATCAAAACATCATATTATTCTCAATAGCTAGCTTCACCAAATTAAGAATACATATGATTTTCGTATGTTTTGTTACATTTAATAAGTAGTTGAAGAAGGTGAGGTAGCCAGGGGATGGCCTTGGTTGATTTTCACGTGGGGGTTCTGAGAGCTAGTTTTAGACTACTTGGTGAGTGAGAACTATAGCTAGCTACCTATCTACTTGTGGAAGGGACAAATTTAATGCACTTCCTATTAACATTGTAAAATTATTTTTTACTTAGCCTGGTTTGAACTTTAGAGCAGGTAGTGCAGTGAATCCCTAAAAGCCAATAATATCAGCAAGTAACCTTTTTCAAACTACTCATCAATCCATTCAAACCCTTACCCCTGGCTGGCCCCCTCCCTATAGTGTCCTATTGTCTAAAGATTGCAACAGTTACATTATTGTAAGTGTAGTGATGAAGATGATGCCATCCAACAGCATGAAAATGGAAAGTTGGATAAAAAGGCGCTTTGAAATATCGGTGTTTAGCATTGGCATGGCTAAACGATATTCAATGATGGAAAGTTGGTATAAATGTCATTGCCACATTAACATGGTAAAGTTTAATTCGGACCATTTGTTTGGGTCCAACTTGGACCAATTCAATGTAAATCATTGATTTATTATAAATAAAGTTCAACAGTGTAGATTAAAGATAAGGAACCTAAGATACAAGGTGCTTCCTCTTTCATGCCCACGCGTACTTGACTGCACTGAATCCTTTCATTGTAACTATTTACTGACAAAATGTTGGGCATATTGAATTGTTGGTGAACTTTTTGGCAGAAGTATTATGTCCTATATATTGTTATTCGATGTGCTCTATTATTAAAGAGGGTTAGATATGTTTTTGGTCTCTATAAAATTGCGACCTTCTAAGTTTAGCCTTTACTTGATTTTAATAGCTTTTTTAATCCCTACAAAAAAAATCTGCACTCAATATTAGTCCTTACTCAATCCAAATTTGTTTAATTTATGCTTAAACTCTTAAGTTTTTCAACAATTTTTTACAGACGTGTTAAGAACGTTATTAAAAGTTCCTGGAATGATGTATAAAAAATATTTCACCACCTAAAAAATATTCATATCAAGTAGAATTCATTTTTAAAGTGTGAGATCCACCTTAATTTAAATCAACAAGGAAGTGAATGTTCGAAAAATATTGAAAAAAGTAAATGAGTGTTAGAAAGAATATTGAAAAAAAATAAAAATCCCTAACATTCCTATTTTTTTTAACCAAAACATAATCACAAAAGGTGCATCTTGATCGATTCGAAAGTAAACTAAACCCAATTTATCTAAAATTGTTGTCTACGATGAATCTTGAAGTGATTTAATATGTATCACAATTACTCCATACATCTCATATTATTTTTTGTCATTGATCTCGGACTTGGTTTTGAATTTTTTATCGACAAATGTTGGTGGTTAGTTTGTTATAATAAGTAAAAAAAAAAGGTTATATATTATCAGAAATCAAACACTTGACTCTACAACATCCAAACTTATATTATTGGACTACACTTCCGGGAATGATTAAAGGTTTGTATATGAAATTTTAGCATATATTTTTAGTAATAAGTGCTTTTCAAAATATCATATATTGGCTATGTATTTTGTTAAAATAAAAATATTGTTTTTTTTTTTTGAGGAATAGAGACGAAGGATTTTATCGTCCATAAAAATATTGGCTATGTATCTTTTTTTTTGTGAAGGATTTGGCTATGTATCTTAACAATCATACTAAAATTTGATTTACCATTTAAAATATAGTTCTTTCAATTGAGGATTGGAATATCAATTTGATACGAAGTTCGTAGTCATTTTTTATATATAAAATCAAATGAAATGATCTATACTAAATTAAGGAAAGTAGGAAACACATAATTTGGTAAAAAGAACTAAGTTACATAAATTCAAATGCTCCAAAATAGAATAAAAATGATTACACCCCCATCATTTGCTTGCCTAACTATTCAATCGAGAGACACGGGCTAGGCTTCTTATTTCCCAACAATGAAACAAACATCGTTTCCAGTTCTAACAACATTCACTAGACTGAAAATTCAGTGCCACTAACAAAACCATCATAGTGCTATGTACTTAGCTTATAGCCTTAGCAAAGGGAAGTTGCTTGATTGGTTGCAAAAATTTATCATAATGATAGTGATGATGAAATTGGACAGTATGTCCTTTATTTAAGGTACACTAAGGTTGAAATTGGATATATGTGATATGTGCATGATTGAGTAAGCAATGAGTATAGCACCAATTTTAGTTTGAGTTATATATTGAACGTTATGTATATGGACAAAGAATTAAAGAGCAGCCAGCTGCGTGTGCATGAAAATAGCATACCACGGGGTGTACAATACTCAAGACAATATACTTTGGACATTTTCATAATTTTATTTAAGATCTTATAGTCACACTCTTTATAATGATTTTATGTCACTTTGTGATGGCTTTGTAAAATAAGGTAAGGAATATTAAGTAAGTGCTAAAGGCCAAACGCCAAAAGCTTAGGTTTGGAACTTATACAAACACAATGGAATCATGAGCTTCAAAACTAAGGTGGTTTTGTACTTTTTTTTACTAGGGTTTTTTTATTTTTATTTATATTTATAGTTTTCATTATTTTTGGTCTCATTATGGAACCACAAATTTTCTTTAGCTTTTTTCTTCATTGATGTAGAAAAAGGGTTCAATCACTTTTTTAGTTCTTCATCTCATCCAACTCTTTTTCCCCCTTGGGGTGAATTATAGAACATGATTCCTAGTAGTACTCCGGGCCCTTATGATGGCTTTCTCTTCTTTCCCTAAAAGAGTTTTTCAAATGGGACAAAAAAGATAGGAGGGACTTGTTCCATTTTTTTTCTTCTGTTGAAATGGTTTTTTTCCAAAAACATGACATTTAGTTTAAAGAGGCTAGAAATTTGTTCAAGTAATAAGTTAGAGCTTTAACAAAATCCCAACCACCGTAAGTTCAACAAAAACTACATATTAAAACTTTGACAAAATCACAATTTGTCATCGTACTCGCTTCAAACTCAATACAATTAATTTGTAAAATAGATATCTCCATATTATTAGAAAGGAATTACGAAAAACAATGAGTTTTCTTAATCAAATTTTATTTTATTTATTTATTTAAAATAGTTTTTGTTTCCAAAAGATTTTATTTTATAATATCAATATCATTATTGAGAAAACCAATGTTTTAGTTTAACCTTCGTAGTATACTTTGAAAGGAAATGAGGTTGAGTAGCCGCTCAATTGGTTTGATGTAAAAGATTAAAGGAGTTGAGGAGTTAAAAGTTTAGAGTTCTAATCATGATAAAATTGAACAAATTCTAATATAACATCAAACATAATGACATTCGTCATAACAAAAATACTTCAAAGAAAATGTAACAAAATAGTTTTTTTTTTTTTTT
>Ga0209282_1000450_pt1 | contig 20239 bp, 23 predicted proteins | sample Mtrugardesep15_FD_187529 | JGI IMG/M metagenome (GOLD analysis project Ga0209282, IMG submission 187529) | Root nodule microbial communities of legume samples collected from California, USA - M. trunc garden sep15 (SPAdes) (version 2) | ecosystem: Host-associated > Plants > Roots > Nodule...
CGGTGTCGATGATCACGCTGAAGCGATCCATGAACCACGCACTCGCGACGCTGGCTAGCACCATAAAGATCAGGGCCGGCTTGATGAGATACTTGGCGGAAAATGTGACAGTCAGCGCAACAAAGGCTGCCAAGAGTCCAATCGCCAGCGCAACCAGCGCGAAGCCTTGTCCCTTGAGATAGAGGAAGGATTTGTCCCAGAAGGTCGCGTTCAGGAAAAAGAGCAAATAAACTGTGGTGAGTATGCTAAGCCATTCGCTGCGTAGCCGCGGCCTACGGGTCTTAATCTTCTTGAGCAAACCTGCTTCCTCTCGTGCATGGATCCGAAGATCCGATGCACTGAAGGAGAAAGCTGACAGAGACCTGAACGGCGCGTCGAGGGGTTGCAATGTCGGCGTTCAGCAAGAAGCAACTCCGAAGCCGTCAGTCTGCCCCCTTTTGGTCATCGCCAACCACCATTCGCCATGACCGCTTTTGGCGCATTCCGGCCGCGGAAAGGAATTGGCCGAACGACCGCTCTCCACCCAAAGCGGTCAGGTACGGGCGATAAGATCGGCGCGATTGACTTCGGTGCTGGCAAGGCACGCCGGACCACGAAGCCGCCAAGGTCGCGGGAACGGGGAATAATGAGGGTCTCGATCGCGTCGATGCGGACCTCATCGGGACAGCCCGGTTCGATTGCCGGGTTCCAACTCATGCGCCACATCTCTCTTGGGTTTACGGGAGGCCGCGCCCTTGCCGATGCGAATGCCCGATTTCGATGAAGGCAACCCGCGCGAATGGGAAGAGCGCCTCAGGCCCGACGAATGCTTAAACTGGCTAGTGTCTCGCTGCGCTACTAGCCCGTGTCGCGTCAAGCTGTGTCGCAGTAAGTGGAACGTGCCAATGTCGTTGAGGTTCAGCGGTTCGCAGGAGCGTGACTGTCGAGTGCAATCTTTGACAGGATTCCTCTCGTTCGTGTTTAACGGTCGATACCCCACAGTTCCGGGTTCCGTTTGAAATACTCAATCAGCATTTCGGTGAGCGCCCGCACTTTCCGCGTGGGATGCTGACCGGGCGGGCGTACGACATACGCGGCCCCGGGAGGTACCGGATAGCGTGTCATGATCGGGACCAGTGCGCCGGAGGCCACATATTCATGTGTGATGCAATCGGGGAGCCAGGCGATGCCGAGACCCGCCGCCGCCGCAGCGGCAAGCGCCGTGGCGCTATCGCCCTTGAACCTGCCCTGCGGCTGGACCGTAACAATTTTGCTGCCATCCATGAACTGCCAGGCTTCCGTCCCCTGCATGAGCGCCTGATGGGTGACGAGTTCGTCCGGAGACTCGGGTGACCCGTGCACCTCGATATAGTCCGGGCTTGCGACAAGCTTTCCATGGATCGGCCCGACGCGCTTCGCGATCAGGTTGGAGTCCTGAAGGTAGGCGCCCCGGATCGCGCAATCGAAACCCTCTGCGATGAGATCGACGAAGCGATCGCTGTAGGAGGTATGAATGTGCAGCTGCGGGTGCTGGCGCGCCATTTCCGCGAGCACCGGGGCGAAATGGGTTGGGCCGAAGGTAAGCGGCATGGCAACCCTCAGACGGCCGCGCAACTCACCGGTGGGGATGATCGTTTCCTTGGCGGTGTCAATCTCGGCGCTGGCTCTGGCCGCATGCTCCCTGAAGGTGATCCCCGCTTCCGTAAGCGCTGCCCCGCGGGTCGTTCGTGCAAGAAGCTGGACGCCAAGTTCCGCTTCAAGCCGAAAGAGCCGCCGGCTGACGATCGATTTGGAGACGCCGAGCCGGCGCGCGGCGGCCGAAACGCCCCCAGCATCGGCTACTGCGACGAATGTCTCGAGGTCTTCGATGTCCATTCCGGCGTTCCACATTTCGCGACACAGCTTGCCCGACTATGGCACTACCGCACCACCAAAAGGAACAGCAAATTGCGTCCAGGCAACGTCACCCGCTGGCGCTTGTCTCCCGTGAACCCATCGCCGTCCATGGCGGCAGAGAAAGGAAGTCTTGATGACCCCTCGTAACGGCCTCGATTCGCTTCTTCGTCCCGAAGATTCGGTCCTCGTTCTGATCGATCACCAGCCTTATCAGCTCGCGAACCTGAACAGCCACGATCCGCACATGGTGGTCAACAACACGACCGCGCTGGCGAAGCTGGCAAAAGCCTTCAATGTTCCGACTATTCTCACCAGCGTGATAGCGGCGCGCGGTGGACTTCTCTTTAAGCAGATCACCGACGTATTTCCGGAACAGGAAGTCATCGACCGCACCTGGGTAAACACTTGGCAGGACGAGAATGTGGTGAACGTCGTCAAGGCGACCGGCCGCAAGCAGCTGATCATCGCCGGCCTGTGGACCGAGGTCTGCGTCGCAATGCCTGTGATCCAAGCCGCCGGCGAAGGCTGGAACGTGACCGTGATCACCGACGCGTCAGGCGGGATTTCGAAGGAGTCTCACGAAGTTGCCATCCAGCGAATGATCGCGGCCGGCGCGAACGTGATGACCGTGATGGCGCTCGCTGGCGAATGGCAACGCGATTGGGCGCGCACCGAGCATGTCGAGGAGCTGACCGAGATTCTCATCCAGCACTTCGGCGGCAGCGGCATCGCGTATCTTTGGGAGCAGCAGCTCCTCAACACGCCAGTAGCTGGCTGATCCCGGCCGGCATGGCGCGCATTTCGGTGAGGTTCGCAATCGATCAGTTTGCCGGCCCTCGCCGCTCTCACCTCACAGGGAAGCCTTCTACCGAAACAAATCCGCTCATGTGCGGCGATTGCGTGTGATCCCACCCGCCGCCTTGAATAGCTCGCGGAGTTCCACCTTGACCCTCGGCCTGCCGCTCAACCACCGCGACGTCCTGATCTCGGCCTCGGCGCTCAGCGCAAGTTTCGCCTTTCCATAGCGTACCGCGCGTGCCGCCAGCCACGATACTCCAGAAGGAGAACACACCATCGGCTTTGTCACAACCGACGACGACCTACAGATTTTCTACAAGGACTGGGGTCCCAAGGGGCTATCGTATCGTCGCGCATGGCGTGGCACGACGACCAGCAGTAGAATGGTTATCGTCGATCCTCTCTTGGTCATGCCCGTGAAATATAGGCGTACAGCGTGTTTGGAATAGGACTGAAGTGTTACGCCAACGAGTGCTGCACTCGGTTCGACAAGCAAGACCAACACAAGCCAACCAGTGCGCCGCCCAGTGGGCTCGGGGCACTGCTCAAAATTGCTGCTGAAATGAGAGGTCTCTACCTGTTGCGCGAGCAGATTTATGTTTCCGAATCGCAGTTTGGGTTGTCCAGTAACCCTTTCGGGCTACCTGTCAGCTAAAGGCTGTCCCGAGTTCGTCGATCTGCCGAACGGCAGGAACGCTCACGCGGTAGAGTTGACCTGGCGAGAGCCGGATCATGGCTGGCACAAATAGAGCTGCAGCGGGGCACTGCTGCAGCTCCGAACGCGACGTATTCTTCATCCTAGCTGTGGCGCAATTGCCCTGTTCCATTCAAGGGAACCGCTTCGAACGTCGCTCGCGCCTATTTACTCTCAACATAAAGGGAATCAACGGAAAGCCTGAGCCTATGCAGCAGGTCGCCGATCACCTGATCCGCTCGAATTCTAATTTCGCCGAGGAACTGCTTAACATTGACAGGGACATCAGGGCGGTGAAGTGGCGTCTGTGGCACGGTCACGTCGATCGGGCGATCCGCGACCTGGAGCGGGCCCTGATCAGTGTGAAGCAGTCGCAGCGAGAGCATGGCGCCCTTCAGCACGAAGCGACCGGCGTGCGGCCGACTGGCTGAGCCGGAACAGCAAGCGTTCAAGGGCGAAACGCGTCAGAACCAAATCAAAGCTTTGCCCGATTGCCTTGGCCGGTTGCAACAAGCGGGCGCGGACCGAGGCGCCGACGTTTCTGATTCTTTACCCATTGGCGGTCAGCGCCTCTAGATACGGCCGAATTACCGTGCCAACTCCACCGCGGTCGGCCTGAACGGCAATTTCGCCAGCGGTAGCCCTTAGCTGCCGGAGCGCCTCCTGAAGCCCTTCTGTCGCCACCGAAAGGCCGATTTTGTTACCATAGCGAAAACAATTGGCAACCTTCGTTGAGCAGGCTTTCATTGAAGCGCACGATGCGAATAGGGCTTCCGTCCGTCTTCGGAGCCCAATTCTTGCGACCTATCGCAAGCCACACGTGTCTCGGCAGTTGATCAGTCAGGCCGTGGAACGCGAGGGTCGAGACGAGGCATAACGGTTTTCGGAACGCGCTTGGCAACCTCCGCCCGGCTATGGTCGGCAGCGAGCTCCGCATCAGGAAGCTGATAGAGACCGCGGGCAAGTCGGAGCACCTCTCCATCCCGTTCCATGCGGCTTACGGTGGCTGCGGTGACGCCTGCGTTCCTGAGTTCCGCCAAACGTGCTATGCCGCGCTCAGCTCGCACTGTTCGGGCGATTTGACGCTGAGTGACGGAGCCAGACATTGATACCAAAACTCGGACGCTAGATTCTATGTTCCGCGGATTTATATCAAGCCAATGCCCCGCCCCCAAGTTCCGCACGATACATTATGCGATTTCTCTAGCAGAACGGGAACATCCTCGCACAAGCATGCATACAGCTTATACCGCGGGAGAAGCACTCCGACCATGCGCGACGCGCAGTGAAATAGGAATGCCAAATCCGCTAAAATGTTACTGGAACGACAAATACCTTCGTCTAAGATCGTCCATGCATCGACATACCCTCTAGCATCGACAGTGCTTGTAGTGGGCTTTGCGGCTGACCTTGTTTCCGTGTCCTTGCTTCATACTGCAGAGCAACAGTTAAATCGAAATGCCTGGCCGGAGACGGTCAAGTTTCATTTTTGCGCCTTCAGTTGAGCTATTTCTGCCGTGGCGCCGATAGCTCTTTTCCTGCCGAAGCCAGCTTTCCGGCTCGCTTGGCAGTAACCGCCTCAACCAATGTCCGTGCCGCGTTGCGCACCTCTTCCTGCACCGCCTCGTCGGCGTCCAATTCCTCGTGGCTTGAGGCATAGGGTTTCCAGTAGCCGATATAGCGGTCCAACTCCGCCAATGGGCCGGCGGGTTCAAGATGCATGTAGCAAAGCCAGTCCGACAGGCTGCGCCGAACGTTTTCGGCCCCCTCCACGTCGCCATGCACGATTACGGAAAACAGCCGCCTCGCAAGATGCCGAGGATAATCCCAGCCTTCGAGCTCGAGCGCCTTGGCAAGCTTCGCATCCTTGCCCTGCGTCGCGGTCGGATCCGGGTTGCCGCCGTCCGCGCAAACCAACCGGTCCATCATCAGTTTTATCGGCGAGGAGACCTGATACCAGTTAACCGGCGTGACTATCATGATGCCGTGGGCTTCGACCCACATCGGATAGATCTCGTTCATCCAGTCGTCTACCTGTCCGAGCGAATAGTTGGGGTAGCAGGAGCATGGCCAGTGACAGAGCGCCGGCGAGGTGGAAAAGCAGGCCTTGCAAGGATGAATCATTCGCCCGTATTCGGAAGCAAGGCGATGCAACTCGAGGACCGTCGTCTTGACCCCGGCATTCTCATCGATCGCTTCCTGTGCGATGCGCATAAGTCTGTAGGATTTCGACATTTCACCGGGGCAGGTGTGCTCGCTACGCGATGACCCGCTTATCAAAAGGATGCGGGCTGGACCCTCGGCGTCCAGATGGCGCTCTTGTGCGGCGTGAACCGCATCGCGCGCCGCAAGCCAATCGACCGACAATTCGTAGTCAGGATCCTTGAAGGCAGGCCCGGCTTTGCGTGTGTGCGGGGATTTCCGCTGATGCTCGTAAGCATCCCAAGCTGCCGAGGCCACCTTATCCAGTTCCGTTCGAAGACTGTTGAAGACAGGATCCTGGAACCGGCTGTGGAAGCGGCGGCGAAACTCGGCTTCCTTCAGCCGCGGACTAGGCGTTCCCTTTCGAGGTTCGAGCACTGTCGACGAAAAATCTGTCCGAGAGTCTTTTACCATCAACCGGCGACCATTAGTTCGAGGTATTGCCTGTAATCGAGCACAATAGCGTTTGTTCCGAGCGCCGACCTTCTGTCACATCGAGCGGCTGCCGCCGCTGACGCATCGCAGACCGCGCTCAGGCAACCAGACGCAGCAGTTGGAGCGTATATCTGCTCCACCGTTGCACCGATGATGTTCGTTGCGCACCCTCTCCGCCAGGAGGGATCTCGGCGCGGCTTTGCAGATGCCGTGACGCAGCTGTGAAACAATCTTCTCCTCTGACGGTTTGAAGCCGATCCGATGCTAGGCAAGGGCCCCGCATGTGGAAACTGTGTCCCTCGCCTCATCCGGCAACGGAATGAATGGAAATTGTGAGCACGAGCTACAAAGATCTAGTGCGCTCCGCCGCGAACTTCCTGACCAGTGTCAACCGATTCAGTTCAAGGCGCGCATCAGGGAGCGCTCTATGAAACTGCGACGGCCCGGTCGCGTCGATGACGCCGCGAACCAGCTCAATGATCTCTTGCTCCGAAAACCTCTTGCCCATCTCGCACCGCGCCGCATCGAGGAAGGCCTCGTCAGACTTTGCCAGTCGCAGAGCATGCCGTGGTAGCCCCGCCGCCCTCAGCAGCACGCTCAGCCATTTTCCGTCCAAAGAGGGGGCGCTTGCATAAAGCTGGTGTCCGGCTAGCTCACGGATCATTCCTTCGGCGACGAACGCGACAGGGAGCCCCTCTGCCCGAAGTAGATCCCTCGATATGCCATGGACTTCCTCGGCTGCGGCGGACCAATCGATCCAATCCGGAGCCGGCCGTATCAGATAAGAACGCGAGCGGCCGTCCTGAAAGACCCAGGCGACCTCTATGGGGAAGCTTTTCTTGCTCAAAGACGATGCTTCGAAGTCCAGGAATACAATCATTCGCGATCACGACCTTGCAATGCATCAGCGTAATCTAGGTCAGTCCCGTGACACGTCCCAGCATGTCGGACGGTGCCGCGGAACCTCTCCGCGGCAATTCGGGTTGGATTCCATCAGATCCGCGACGCCAGCACCGCAATCAGCTTCGCAGATCAGGCAAAGAGGAGATTTCGAATGGTGAGTAATCCAAAACGCAACGAAGACCCGGTCGAAGGCTCGAGAGAAACAATGGAGCGTGAATTGGCAAGGCGCCAAGACAGAGACCGGAAGGACGATCGGACGAACAGCGGGCGAACAACTGCGGACCAACAAACTGCAGAAAAGCCGAAAGTCGAAGACTCGAAAGCTCGCTGAAGAACGGTCGCCGGGCGTCCTGACCCTCGATCAACGGCCGTCTTGCATCTCCTCGTCCCGGCATGGTCACCCCACTCGCGCGTCGCGGTCCCCGTGCACAAACGCCGCACGATCGTTTAATGATTTCTTGGTGCGCCATCACTAATGTGCCTCCTTGTCCGCGAGGCGCGATCACGGGCTAATCGCTTTTCACGGGCGTCTATTCGATTCTGCCGATGGGCAATCCGATCTCACTTTTGGCGGTGAATTTCATCGTTGCCCAGATCTTCGTGGCTGCGTTTCTGATCATTTCTATGAAAAGCCGCTCGGGCCGGGCGGCGGTTTGGTGCGCCGCAGGTTTCGCCGTAGCCTCGCTTTCCGCGATTTGCGAGCCTGCCATTTACGCCGATGCCAAGGCTCTTTGCCGTTGGCGCCTTTGCAAACGTCCTTGCCGGTTTCTGCCTGCTGCGTGTCGGCCTTGGCAGCTTTTACAGTGTTCCGGCGAAACCGCCGCGGCTTGCGTCCTTTTTCATGGGGTCAGTGATCGTAGATCTTTTCATCTATGATCTTCCGCGAGGAACGTTGCAGCACGCCTCTTTCTACCAGAGGCCGTTCTTCCTGATCCAGGCGTGGTCCGCTGCCGCGATCATCCAGTCGCGACTTCGATCCTACGCGGATGGGATACTCCTTTGCATGCTGGCGCTGAGCGCGCTCTATTTCCTTGTGAAGATCTATGCCGCAGTTGCCGCAGGCTCTGGTGCCACGGGGGCGGATTATCTCCAAAGCCCGTTCGCCCTAATTTCGCAGGCGCTCGGAGCAATGCTGATCTTCGGCGCGGGCGTGGCGATGCTTGGGGTCATGGCCAAGGACGTCGTGGACGAGGCTCGCGCCAATTCCGAGATCGATGCACTCTCGGGTCTTTGCAATTGACGCGGGTTTTCAAGCCGTGTCGCGCCTCTCCTGCGCGACCTGAGCGATTATGACGTCGGAACGCTGATCCTCGCGGACATCGATTAGTTCAAACGCGTTAACGATACCTTTGGCCATCATACGGGCGACGAAGTGATCGAGAGTTTCGCCCATGACGGTACGGTCGCAAAAGTCATCGGCGACTCGCTCCACGTCCTTTTTGGGGCTCCCGCCGATCAGCCCGACCATGCCAGTCGCGCAGTCGCCTGTTCACTCGAACTCGACGCGTTCGCTTCTTCTTTTTGTGACCGCTGGAGCCGGAAGGGAATTCCACTCGGGCACACCCGGATCGGAGCACATGCGGGTACTGCTGTCGTGGGCAATTTCGGCGGGGGAAGGTTCTTCGATTACAGCGCCTATGGCGACACCATCAATGTTGCTGCGCGCCTGCAAGCGGCCAACAAGACGCTCGGCACCCGTATTTGCGTGAGCGGCAGCCTCGCTGAAAAGGTGCCGGATTTCTGTGGTCGCCCCGTTGGCAACCTCCTCCTGAGAGGCAGGGCCGAGCCGATCCGCGCCTTCGAGCCCCTCGAGGTCCAACAATGTGCAAGTGCAGAAACACGGGCATACATAACCGCCTTTGAAGAGCTGGCGGCGGGCGATCCGCGAGCAATTGCATCATTTGCCGCACTGGTCGGTCGCAACGCGGAGGACCGGCTGGCCAGCTTTCACCTAAGGCGCCTTTTGAACGGTGAGTCCGGCGCTATGGTAACCATATCAAAGAGCTAGATCTGACGTCATCCGGCGAACTCCCGTTTGCCGCGCGCTGCCAGCCTCCAGCCAGCGTGCTATGGTATTGGCGGAAGGGACATGTCGAATATGACAACGCTGACGACCTTGTCCGGCAAGGGGTGATTAGTGATGGAGTTTACCGACATGATCGCAGTTTTACGATTCACTTGCCGCTGACGCTCGGGCAAGGAGATCAGCCGTGGACTCCACTGAAAATCAGGACCGCCCGACATGTTGATCCGGCTTGCCACTAAACGCGATTCAGATCCGATCTGGACCATCATTGGCCCGACGATCCGCGCTGGAGAAACCTATGCGCTCGATCGCGACCTTAGTCGGGCGGATGCGCTCGCCTACTGGATGGGAGATGATCGCGAAACCTTTGTTGCCGAGGAGGACGGTCTCATCCTCGGCACCTATTATATCCGCGCAAACCAGGCGGGCGGTGGGCGGCATGTCTGCAATTGCGGCTACATGACCCATGCGGCGGCCAGCGGCAAGGGCGTGGCCCGCAGGATGCATGAGCACTCACTTGCTCATGCCCGTGCGAGTGGATTTCGCGCGATGCAGTTTAATTTTGTCATCAGCAGCAACGAGCGTGCGGTGTGTTTGTGGAAGCGTCTCGGATTTCAGGTCGTGGGAACGCTTCCGGAGGCCTTCCTCCATCCATCGAAGGGCTATGTAGATGCTCTTGTCATGTTCCGCAGCCTCTAGGATGCACGAGTGCTCGGAAAGCTTGCATAGAAATCCGCTCTCGAGGCTTCCGAACCGAATTGCTTTGGATCGGCGATGCGCATGAGAGGCCGCTTCGAGCGGGCCTCCCAATTATGCTATGCCGCTTCCGGTATCATGGTCGCGGAGCCCGGCCTCTTCAACGACAGAACTGGTTTGTCGGAGATCAAGGTTAGCGCGGCGTTTTCGCAAGGTATCTCCAGTGCAGTCGCCTCGCCGATCAACCCATGCGTTTTTTAACCTCGTAAAAACCATGAGTGTCGAAGAGATCAAGGCAGCTTAAATGCACTCGCCCCAGCTGCTGCACACCCGCCATGGCGAAGCTCTGATATTTTATTAGGCTTTACTAATTGTCCGGACTGCCTCAGTTTAAATGAGGGCTGACTCCGACCTATTTGCACGCGCAGGGGCAAGACGTGCCTACTCCAGACGATATAGAGCCAATTACAAATGCCATTTGGTGGCAAATTGGCGCTTTGGTATGTCTGGGTGGCGCGTTTTGGCTGCATGAATGCGGCAACAAGTTGCAAGCCTTGCTACTGACGTTGGTGGCAATCGGTCTCGCCCTTAATTGGGCTCGTATCTATCACTGGACCTAACCCGGGCTACAACAGGCTCTTTGAGCCCCTCCATTAGGTCGCTCACCGACTTGGATGTCTGTGATTAATCCGGCGTAGCCTCGTCAGCGGCTTTACGTTCTCGATGGCGATTTTTGCTGTATTTCGGCATGCAATTTTTCGGTGCCGATTGACAATCGTAGAGCCCACTGGGGGTGGTAGGTAGAACCGAAACTTTTCGGTGGTTCGAATGCCTGCCCGGAGTCGAAAACGCCAGAGGGCCACCCTGCCTGCCACAACCATGCTCAGCTTCGGGCAATCCGATGGCCACCGCTGCCGCACATCCGAGAGTATAAAGGCCAGGCCCCCAAACGCCTCAGGCCAATGCAGACAGGACTGGTTGCAATTTCGCCGGGCTTGGGTTCCAGCCGAGACATTATGCGATCTTCCTACCCCAGAACGTGAACATCCTCGCAACAAGCCGCGCACGGCTCGTGAAGAACGGCTCCATTCGACCCTGCTCTGCCCTACCCGCTGCAGAGCCTGAAGGGGAAGTTCTGCCCCACTCCGGACCATCCTGAGGTGGGACACGTGGCTGACGGAGCGACTGTTCCCACCGCCAACGACGGAAGAAACCGCTTCGGCAAGTTCAGCGCGCCCGTGAGTTCGAAGTCCCGAAAACGGACCTTTCGACGAATGGCGCCGTCATTCCATTGGACCGCAACAGACCATTGCAGTGACGCCTTCACGGATCCTGTTCCTGTCGAAGGCGGCACTCTCGTGACGCGTCGCCAAATGACCCTCTCAGTGGTATCATGAATCAGCACGGTCGCGGTGTCGGGCAGCCGGATGGTGCATGTCGCGTCAATCGCCTGGGCTTCATCCGGCGGATCTCCTGAGGGAGAGACAGCCATGGCAACTGCAAGAGCGGAGCGGCGGCTGGCCGCGATCCTGGCCGCTGACGTCGTCGGCTATTCCCGCCTCGTCGAAAACGACGAGGCTCGGACGTTGTCGGCCCTGAAGGTTCTGCGCCGGGAGGTGATCGATCCGCTGCTGGCCGCGCATCAGGGCCGTATTGTCAAGCTGATGGGCGATGGTGCGCTCGTGGAGTTCGGCTCGGTCGTCGACGCCGTCGCGTGCGCGGTCGCCATCCAGAAGAGCGTTGCCGAGAACCAGGCCGATATCCCAACGAAGCGACGCATCATCTTCCGGATCGGCGTCAATCTCGGTGATGTGATCCACGAGGTTGATGGGGATCTCTACGGCGACGGCGTCAACATCGCGGCCCGCCTCCAGACCTTGGCAGATCCAGGCGGCATTTGCATTTCCGGCACGGCGTACGATCACCTCCAGGGCAAGCTTGACTGCGATTACGAGTATCTCGGCGAACGCGCGCTCAAGAACATGGAGCGGCCGGTGCGACTGTATCGCCCCCTTCTGGAAGGGACCGCACGAACGGCATCGCCCAGGCCCGCACTTCCGGACCGACCATCCATTGCGGTGCTCCCGTTCAACGCCATGTGCGCCGACCCGGAGCAGGACTTCTTCGGCGATGGGCTCACCGAGGACATCACCTCCGCACTATCCAAGCTCAAGGGCTTCTTCGTGATCGCCCGGAACACGATGTTCACCTACAAGGGAAAGCCCGTGGATGTGCGCGCCATCGGGCGCGAACTCGGGATCCGCTATGTTCTTGAGGGAAGTGTCCGCAAGTCCGGCAACCGCGTGAGGGTGACTGCGCAGCTCATCGATGCGGCCTCCGAAGCCCATCTCTGGGCCGAGAGGTACGACGGCGACCTCGGCGACATCTTCGTCATTCAGGACGAAATCACCGCAAGCCTCATCGGCCGCCTCGGGCCGGAACTCCTGGCGGCAGAGCATACCCGCGAAAGCCCCAAGCCGCATCATGGCCTTGATGCCTGGGAATGTGTCGTGCGGGCGGTGTTCCTGTGTTCCCAGTTATCTGAGGAGAGCAGCCGGAAGATGCTCCCCCTGCTCGATCGGGCAATCGGACTGGCTCCCGATTATGCCCAGGCGCTCGCCATGAAAGCTTGGATTACGATGTGGCGCGCGTTCCAGGGGTGGGAGGACATGGGATACGCCCTGGCCCTTGCCAGGGATATCGTCCAACAAGCCATTGCCGCGGACGATAAAGAACCGTGGGCCTACCTGGCCCAGGCGATGATAGCCTTTGCGACGCGTGACAATGTCCTGGCGATGGCAGCGATCAGCCAGGCTGTCGCGATTAACCCCAACTCCGCGTTTGCACACGGCCAGTTGGGACTTGCGCATGCCAACGGGGGCCGCGCGGCGGACGCCATTCCTTGCATCGACTACGCCCTCAGACTGAGCCCGCGCGAGGCTTTTCTCGGCGACTTTCAGTTCTACTACGCCATGGCTTACTTCCAGGGCGCGAACTACGAGCTTGGATTGAGTTATGCACGGGAGGCGCATCGCTTGCGGTCCGGCCACGCGGTTCCGCTGGTCATCGGCACGGCCTGCGCCGGACTTCTGGACAACCAGGAGGCTGCCACGGACTTGCTCGGACGGCTCAAGTCGCTAGTCCCTGACATCTCACGGGACGCGGTCGGAGCAACATCTTCTTTCGTCCACGCCGAGGATCGGGCGCGCCTGGTCGAGGGACTTGCCCGTGCCGGCCTGAATTGACGGGTGGATTGCCTAGAGAACCGATCGCTTACCGGGGAGGAGCGTTCCTGGCAGCATGTCGCGACGACCTTCGGAATTGTGCTGCGTGGAAGCCCATCTCCGCGGCCGCCGCAATAAAGCCGCCAACACGAAGGTCGCTCCAGCACAGCAGGAGCGCGTCCGCGTCTCTCTATGAGGCCCCCCTTAGCAAGGACGCTCATCTAGTTCAGCACCTTGGTGGTGCGCAGGCGTCTCATTCTCGAATTGCTCCGCCGTGCGGACGAACGGGATGGATCCACCAGCCGAGTATTCATTGACCCGGCGCCCACCCATTTCGAGTTGGCGGCATCAATCAGCACACACCGGGAGGCGGTCTCTCGGGTTAGGGCTAATCTATCTTGCAGCATCAGCCAGGATCATGTCCGCCGCCTTTTCCGCGATTATGAAGACGGCCGCCTGGATGTTTCCGGATACCATTTTCGGCATGATCGAGGCGTCTACGATGCGGAGGCCTCCAATGCCGCGCAGCTTCAGCGTCGGGTCCGCCACCGCTTTCTCGTCCGTTCCCATCCGGCATGTGCCGCAGATATGATAGATCGTCTGGCCATTGGAACGGGCGAAATCCAGCCAGTCCGCATCCGTGCAGCAATTGGGTCCGGGGTTCATTTCCATGTCGCGGAAGACGTCCATCGGCGCCTGTTCGACGATATGGCGGGCGATCTTCATGCCCTCGACAATGACGCGGCGGTCCTCTTCCTCCGCGAGGAAGTTTGGCCGGTTCGAAGGGGCCACAAACGGCTCCGGGGAGACCGCATGAATGACGCCACGCGACTGCGGTCGCAATTGCATCACGCCGATGGTCATGCCGGGCATGCGGTCAAGCACCCGCTCGGCGGCGTTCGCATAGCTTGCATGCATGAAGAAGTACTGAACAGCCGGGCCTTCCAGCCCTTCGCGGGTCTGCACGAAACCGTGAATGAGGTCTGTACCGAGCGTAAGTATACCGCGACGGGTGGCGGCATATTGCGCAACGGACATTGCGAGCTTCACCCCGCGCGTCTGCTCGTTCAGCGTGACCGGCTGTTTTACCCGCCAGTTCATGCGGGTGCAGAAGTGGTCGATGTAGTTTTCCCCGACCCCCGGAAGGGCATGGGCCACCGGGACGCCGAGGTTCTGCAGGATGCCCGGATTGCCGATGCCGGAAAGTTCCAGCAATTGCGGCGTCTGCGCCGCACCCGCCGCAAGAATGACCTCCGCCCTCGCCTTGAAACGGAGCTTCGCATCGCCAATGCGCGCGGTGACCCCGGCTGCCCGCTTTCCATCGAGATCGACGGAAAGGACATGCGCCCCGGTTCGGACGCTGAGGTTCTGGCGCTTCATTGCCGGCTTCAGATAGGCTTCGGCGGCACTGACGCGGCGGCCGCCGCGCTGGTTCACCTGATAGTAGCCGAAGCCATCCTGGCTTTCGCCGTTGTAGTCGGGATTGCGCGCATAACCGGCCTTTTCGGCAGCCCTGATGAAGGCCTCGCCGATCCCCGGGCGGAGTGCGACGGTGCTGAGCGGCAAGAGACCTCCATGCGCCCGTAGATCGTTTGCGGGGCCGTCATAATCTTCGATGCGCCGGAAGAAGGGCAGGACATCGTCGAAACTCCAGCCACGGCAGCCTGCCTGGGCCCAGCCGTCATAATCCTGGCGCTGGCCGCGCACATAGATCATGCCGTTGATCAGCGTCGAGCCGCCGAGGCCCTTGCCCGCGCCCTGTGCCATCGTGACCGACTACGTCAGTTGTAGGGCGACCAGCACTGTTCACGCGGACCGTCATAGGGTTGATAGGTGTTGTCGTATGCGCGGTAAGATCGATAGTGATCGAAGCACCATTCAATATGGGCGGCGGTCAGTAGACGAGCCGGCCGCACCGGATGAGCTAGGGCTCGGCCGACAATCACGCCCGTGGCGAAAGCAGCGGGCGGAAACCAGTATCCCCGGTAAAAGCGGTGGCCAGGACGCGCAACGACAACGCCACGATATCCGTTGTAGTGGTGGACGCCACGGATCACGTAGAAGCCGTGCCGGTGGGCCACCTCCTGCACGAAGCCGTCATTCGTGACCATCACCGAAGGCCGGTAGAGCGAATTCGCTGATGCGGGGGCGGCATGGGTAAAAAGCAGAATCGCTGCGGCGGCGAAGGAGGCAATTGTCTTATTCATCGAGTCTTGTGTCCTATTGTTGAGCCCAGAAACGACGCTTAGCGTTGACGAAGCGCCTTGAGTTCAGCGAGGGAAAGCGCGCGGTCGCCGTTGTTGTCAGCACGCAGGAGACGATCGGGAATGAACTGGGCAACTTCCGCTCTCGTAATTCGGCCGTCGCCGTTCGCATCCATCCGGCGAGCTTGAGTTTCCAGACCTTCCGCAGTCACCATTTGGAGCCTACCGCCCTCTCTCACGCGCTGCAGGGCGTCCTGCGCCTCGCTATTGTCGACCACGCCGTTTCGATTTGCGTCCAGGCGGTCGAATAGGGCCGCGCGTGCCGCCTGTATCTCGGTAAACTGAAGCGCTCGGTCCCCGTTTTGATCCATTTGGCGGAAAGCCTGACGGGCTTTTTGTCCGTCCGCCGCACAAGCGCTGCCAGTCGCGAGGACAACCATCACACAGGCCAGCAATTTCCGATTCATTCTATTCTCCCCTTCCTTGGCTGGGATTGGCATCAACGCGAGCTTCTACGCGCGGCAACGGCAGCTCCTACGCGCCGCCTCGCTTTTTTCTTTTCGAGAGGTATTAGCCGGCCGCGGCAGGCCAGGCGGTCGGGAATTCGGTAAATGCGTGCGTAGGAGGTGAGCCAGCGGTTCGTATTGGTCCACGTAGCTGCCCCTCGGCAGACGGAAACCAAAGAACCAAGGAAGACTATTCAATGAAACAGGCTTCATTCGCGCTGCACGCAGCGCTAGTCGCCGCTCTCTCCCCGCCCGCGTTCTCGGCCGAGGCGCAAACGGCATCGCCCTTTCTTCAGCGGCTCGAAGCGAACAATGACGGTACTGTTTCGCGGGACGAGATCATCGCGGCCCGCGCGAAACTCTGCTCGTCTCGACGCGAACGGCGATGGCGTAATCGACGAAGCCGAAACGGAATGGCTCAGCGATGCGATCATGGATCGCGCGACGGCGCTGCAGGCGCGTCTTGGAAGCGAGATGCGCCGGATCGACACCAGTGGCGATGGAAAGGTGTCAAGAGATGAGTTTCGCGACCGCACGCTCTTCTTCGATCTTGCCGACCGGGACGGAGACGGAAAGCTGTCGGCCGTCGAATTTCTCGTCATCCCGCGGCATCATGGTCGGTCGCTGAGCTTGACCCGCCGCTACGAGCAAGAATTGAATCAGTACTGAGGAGTCCACAATGATTATTTCCTGGAAGAGAGCCTTCGCCGCGCTTGGCGTTGCCATGATGCTTGGTGCGGCCCCGGCTATGTCGGCCGAATGGACACGCGATACGCGCAACGGTGGCCAGATCACGCGCAGTGTGACAAGGGACGGCAACCTCTATTCAGGCCAGACGACGCGCGTCGGGCCGAATGGTGCAACCTACACGTCGAATTCGACCTGCCGTGACGGCTTTGTGACCCGGTGCCGGCGCAGCTATTCCGCAACTGGCCCGAACGGCCGAACCTACTTCGGCAATTCCGTGACGGCGCGAGGCCCCCATGGTGTGCGGTCCATCGGTGTTCACACCGGCCCACGCGCAAATGTCAGCATCGGCTTTCGCCGCCACGCAAGGTAAGTCGGCGTGAGCCAAGCGCGTGCCCCGGAAATCGCAAACCTGCCGGAGCGCCTCGACGACGAGGCGCTGCTCGCCCGCGTGGCTGCGGGAGAGCAGCTTGCTCTCCCGCAGCTGATAGACCGGCACGGACGCGGTCTGCTTCTGTTCGCCGGCCGATATCTTGGTGGTTCCGATGAAGCTGAGGATGTCGTGCAGGACGTCTTCATTTCGGTCTGGAAAAACGCGAAGCGTTTCGATCCGTCGAAAGGACGCGCGACCACGTGGCTCTATCGGATCGCAGCAAATCGATGCATCGACGTGAGGCGTTGGCGGAAGTTCCGGATACTCATCGGGTTCGAAGAGGCGCACGAACGGTTTCCGTCAGAAGATCCTGGGGCCGATACTTTGATCGGCGCGCGGCAGGAGTTGGCCATTGTCCGCGCATGTCTCAACGAGCTGCCGGATCGGCAGCGAATGGCGCTGCTCCTGAGAGCAGTTGCCGATCTTGACGTCCCCGCGATTGCCGAAGTGATGGAAGCAAGCACCGGATCAGTAGAGCAGCTGCTTGTCCGAGCGAGGCGAACGCTACGCGCCTGCCTTCGAGAGGCTGGGACGTCTGAATCACGAAATGAAAGGAAATCAAAATGAACATGGGCGAATTCGAAGGCATGAAAGTTCGATTTGGAGATGACGTTGCGTCGTGGCCGGCGCCTTTTCGCCGCGAGGCGTTGGTGTTCCTTACGACGGATCGACATGATGCGACCAACCAGGACGAAAAGCTCGAGAGCCTTGTACTTGAGGCAACGATCGAGCCGACCGACGAGCGTGCGCTCGCTCGCAATGTGATGGCCAAGATCGCGCAGCCGAAGCGCCGAGCCTTGGGTCTGCCGACCGATTTTGGATCGTGGTCGATGCCGGCGACCGCCGCGACCATTGCCCTTGCTGTTACCGTCTCGGCAGTCGGCGGATATGTGGCTGCGGGTGTGGAAACGGAGATCTCCGACAACGCTCTTTTGGCCTTTGCTGTGGGCGTTCCGCCTTCCGAGCTTGCAGAGACGATTACCGTCACACCAAACAACGGAGGCCGCCTGTGAAACGATTTTCATGGCTGCGAACCGTTCTGTTCGCCGTCTTCGTAGCCTCGCTAGTCGGGAACTTCTTTTCGCTCGGATATGTGCTGAAAACCCAGCGCGACGCGCCGGCGATGTCTATCCTCGCCGAAAGTGTGTTCTCAGCATATCCGGAAGAAGTCCGGGTCGAATTCCGGCGGTTGCTGCGCGACAACAGACCACAGACTATTGAGGCGCTTCGCAAATTAAAAGAGGCGCGTCGACAATTGGCTTCGGTCGCCAGTTCCTCCTCGCTCAACGAGGCGGATGTCACGAAAGCGATGGCCGACGTGCGCAACGCGACAGACGCACTCCAGCGCTTGATGCAGAAGCTGCTCCTAAACGCCCTTCGCTCGACGGATCGCGCAAAGTCTGCGTCCTAGTTGAAGTAGCATGAAAGCGTTGCCGAGGGCGATATCTTGGTCCGGAAGGAGACAACGATGAAATGACCCGCTCGGACAGATTGTGAATTGTTGAGATTTTTCGAGCTTGGCGCGCCCTCGGCTGAGGTTAGCGGCCCCCGCCCTTGTCGGTTTTGTAATCGATACGCTCTGGAATATTTCAGGTTCTTTCTGCATGCCGTATATAGGCTGGTACGTTTCACATGGTGCGAAAGATAATATTGATCGCATACAATGGCGTTACGGCTCTTGACCTTGTTGGACCTATGCAGGTCTTCTCGACTGCCACAGGCTATTCGAAGGTAACGACCGGCGTGAAGCTTTACGATCTCGTTGTGGCGTCAGTAGATGGTGGGGTGGTAACGACGTCGACCGGCCTGCAAATCGTCACACAACCTCTTCACGAAATCGGCCGGGAGCAAATCGACACGATCATCGTGCCGGGCGGCAGGCCGAACGACACCACCGTTTTCGACACGCGACTAGTCCTGGCTCGCTGAGAGTGGCCCACGCTCCCGCCGCGTTTCTCCTTGCAGAAGCAGGCTTGCTCACCGGTCGCTCCGCCATTGGTGGTGCATTTTCGCCGCCTCGGAAATCAGCATCAATTCAGCACCAGTCTGTCGCTTCAAGCTCGACCGACACCCATTTCTCCGATCTCCTCACCTGGGCCGCGGGCCATCTGAAGGAAAACCTATCCGTTGAGGTGCTGGCTGACCGCTCGGGCATGAGCGTGCGTTCCTTCACCCGCAAGTTCCGTGCCGCAGTCGGGTTGCCGCCGGCTGCCGCCATCGAAAAAATGCGCTTCGAAGAGGCGAGCGGCTCCTGTCCGGGGGAAATCTACCGCTGAAGCGAGTAGCGACCATCTGCGGCTTCAGAGATGAGCAAACGTTGCGCCGAGCCTTTCACCGGATCGCTGAGGTCTCACCCAGCGAATTCCGTCAACGATTCAGCTGATCGTACGTCTGGCCGAAATCGGTGGTTTGAACCGGTTATGCGGCCACAGGCGCAACGAACTCACCGCCCGGGAGCGGAAGGCCGGAGACGGTGGCGGGCCTTCATCGGCGAGCCGATCCTCGGCACCGGCGGCATCGTGCCGCCGCCGAAGCCTTGAAGGGACTCGAACCGTGGACCCGTCGTTATTTTTCAGCTGAACTTAACGTTTCGATCAGACCACAGGCTGATACTGCACTCCAGTAATCAGCTTGTAACCTGAAAGCGGTATGTTGATCCGGTCGATCCAGAAAGCGCATTCATCCGGGAATGGTGCTCTGGCGCAGTTCTGATCGACGAGGATTTTCTGACCCATGCGCGAAAGCGCCGCCCTTCCGGCAAGAATCTGGCATTCGATCTACTACGAGCAGCTTGCCTACGATCCGTCGCCGCTTTTTCAGGATATTTCCGCGGCGACGCTCATCCTGCGGGGTGAGAAGGACACGATCGCGACTGAGGCACATCAGGCCCAGATGAAAGACGCGATCGACGGCGCGGAGCTCATTTCTGTTCCCGGCCACGGCCATAACATCCATTGGGAAGCCCCGGCAAAGGTGGCCCACTTGATTACGTTTCTCGAGCGTCCGTGACCGCCTTTGTGCTCTCTTAGCGTCTTCCAATCGACGGCGTGAACTTTCCAGCCTGACGGATCAAAACGGAAACATCGACCTGATGCCTTCATTTGCAGGCTTGAGAAGATCTCCAAAACCCGCGCCTTGAAGCGTTTCAGCGCCAGCCCCCGTCGAGCACGCCATGACCGGTTGTGGCAACTAATTCCGTCATGAAGTGCCGAAGGTAACTGAAACGGCCATATTCTTGCAATAAACTGCCAATTCATTCAAATCAGACTGGGCACAGCCTTTCCGATGCTTTCACTCCCACTCCGGGAATTTAACTTCACGCGGGGCTAATCGTGAACCCGGACAAGCCTTCTGGAAGGCGGTGGTGGTCGACAGCTTGCTGCTCGTGGGGTTTATATTACGAGGACTGACCAGGGCCACAGGTGTAAAATCCTCGACGCGTTCGGAAAGCGCCTCAGAACAAGCCGAATTGGACCATGTCAGAGGATGCTTGTCATGCCCGACATCGGAGACTGGCTCGCCAGCATCAGGCTTGAGCAGTATCGCCAAACCTTCT
>Ga0209282_1000451_pt1 | contig 20232 bp, 12 predicted proteins | sample Mtrugardesep15_FD_187529 | JGI IMG/M metagenome (GOLD analysis project Ga0209282, IMG submission 187529) | Root nodule microbial communities of legume samples collected from California, USA - M. trunc garden sep15 (SPAdes) (version 2) | ecosystem: Host-associated > Plants > Roots > Nodule...
GCCTTTTCATTGTATAATTTCCTTGATTTAGAAAAGAAAAATAAGTTCCCCATTCCCTCCCATCAAAAACCCACCATCCAAACATACCTACAGAATACAATCTGAGACTTTTAAGAGGCATCAGATAAACAGTAACAACTTTATGGGTTAATCCAAGCTAAAAAAGGTAGTAAGGCGCCACTTTCAGGAGATAACTTTTACAACCTAGACTAGACTAGTTAAGGATAATCAAACTCTTTGTCTGGAATAAATAATAAGAGCTACGCTATTTTTTACCATTCACCTCCACTGATGCTGTACAAGATAGATTATGCAGTTGTTCCGCCTTCCCTCAATATTTCCTGCATAACCATAAAGTTTACAGTTATATTCTGCAAAACATCAATCTAGCATTTTTAAACATTTCTACAAAAACCAACGTAATTCAACATGAACTTCTATCATCATAGAGCGATATATCACAAGTCAGGGTCTATATAGCATAAAGAATCACTTCCTGTGTACATAACAAGTTATATTAATATTTCAAAGAAATAAATTGAACAAAGCTCAAACTGAGGGCTATTCAAAAGATATGCTTGCTGATTCTACCAGTTTTCTTTGCCATAATTAGTTGGTAGATCGTGTTCCGTCCAGTATAGGGTGCATAATAATACAACTAAACTTTATCTCATTAAGAAAGATGAGCAACACAAATGGATCGATTGATGCAATAAGTTCTATCAGCTATTTATGATAAATCTCGGTAAACAGCAAAATTGAACACTTATTCAATATGTTCTCGGTAGACAGCAAAACTGAACACTTATTCAATGTTATTCTAGAGAAGTTAATTAAGTGCTCGTTCACAGGTTATATTGAAAAATTAAATAAACTAGAAATAGCTTATGGACATAACATAAGTGAAAAGTGCTAGCACACTCTCGTATTGAGTGGAATTCATGTAGGGTCCCACCACTTTATGTGGGAGCATTCCCAAGATGGTGGGACCTGAATGAATTTCACCCAATAAGAGAAAATGTTAGAAAGTGTGTTGGAGCGAGTGCTGCTAGCACAGCACTCCTATCATAAGTAATAAGTGTATCAAACTAATATAAATACTCATGTCATGACATAAGCCCAAATAAAATCTTCCAAACACACCTTTAGTGCAAGATGTTTCATAGAATAACTTATTCTTTCAGCACATGCAGTGCAAAGTTCATCTATCATTCAAGTGATGCAAAAAATTATATCCTAGGTAGCAGCAATTGGCCAACACTGCCAGTACTGGTCACAGTGTGGGAAGCCAGGTGACAGATATTAATATGACTGCTACACTCTTCCTAGAATGTAATGCATGAGCATGAAGAATGCAGATTACACAGTTATTTACCATTCCGGTAGCATCATATGCCGAGAGCATCCTATCTTTCTTATCCTTCTTCTCTTGATTGCACTCAACACACCAGCCAGAGAAATCTCTTTTAAACTTTTGCATTTCTCTATAAAAAGAACTGCACAGAAATAATGCAACTTTCATATTTAATTTAATGAGTAATAAAAATAACAAGAAAACAATATAAATTATGATCATGAAGTACCGAAATAAAACTCAATTTCCATAGTTAAAATAACTAATAAAGCATGATGAAGTATGAAGTGAAGAAAGAAGACATAAAACCCCAAATTTCAGTAGTTCAAACAACTAATAAAGCATGATGAAGTATTAAGTGAAGAGAGAAGACGGACTGGCAGAAGGGGTTTAGTGATGAGAGGTTTTCACTTTACCTAGGTGGTGGGATTTAGGGGTTATATGAGACCCCATCTCATCACCGAGTCAGCATTATTTTTATTTTAATATTTTTAAAAATATATCATGTAGCTCACAATTCACATGATATTTTTAATGTTTATTGGGGAAAAAAGCATAAAAACGATAACATCCTCTATGTAAGCAATAACCGCCATCAGTGATATGCAAAAAGCCACCACTATTGCAAAGACCGCAATAGCATATCAGCTTTTGACATGGTTAGCAGCGCTATACCGGTTATTTAACAACACTGCTCTCTATCTATGTGATTTCTAAATCTCTACTGGTTCTCGAATAACCCTAGCTCTAACATCCTTACTATGCATGTGAGAATAGAATGACAAGGTATATTAGACTAATATAAGCAGTTATGAAGGCAATCAAAATATGAAAGCACCTTCTGCACCACAGAAGTAGGTTGAACCGATGACCAGCAAATGTGGCTCTAGCTCCATGGCGATGACGGCCATGATGAAGCACAGCACAACCAGGGACATGCGAATAATCAAATATCTCCTGCTCCATAAAAAATGCAAATGTAATCAGACCAATGAAAAGCTAAAAGATGCAATGATCCATCCTTAGCACTACTAGAACTAGTTGTAAAAGTTCTATAAAAAATAAAAAAAAATACTAGTTATAAAAGTCATTTAGGAATTAGTAATAACTATTTGAGTTAGTTTAAATTAGATTATTTGAACTAGTTATCATTAGGTTAAGATCTGATATATTTTCTGTTTTATCTCTTATCTGTTGTATTTGTATTTCTGTTTTCCAAAGTGGAAACAGATAGGTTAGTATTGTAGTACCCAAGTTTGATCCCTGACTGGAACAATCATTGGTCAAACATACCTTCCGAACTAACTCTGGATTATCAGAGTCCATTTGCTTGGGAACCAAGGGGTATCAGAGTCCATTTGCTTGGGAACCAAGGGTTAATTCAAAAAAGAAATACATTGTGTAAACTACAGACAAAATAAAAAGTTTCAAAATTCTCTCAAAAAAAAAAGGTTTCAAAATAAAGGCTATCCTAATTAACTATGGTGTTTTAGGGCCGGCTACAACGCGTTGTTAAATAAATAATGGTGTAAGTATTTTTATACTTCATCCATTCTAATTAGAGCAATGCATACATAACATGAAAAATTTATAAGAAATCCTAATGCCAGTTTACTTTTATGTTGTCCCATCTCCATTTCTTAACTCTTACCTCTGAATGACTTATTGTATGTAAATGTTTATCGCATCGCATGCCCCGAAAATACAACTCTCCTCCAGAAAATTGCCTACCCAGGCAAACATTTAAGGTAACTTCTGAGTCATCCACATGGAATTCTACAAATGTAAGACTATCTGTTAGACTTCATTGAATAACAATATTGTAAAATGAAACATAAAGTTCCAAGAGCCAAGGCGATAAATAGGTTGAAATTGCAACAGATGTATAATATAAAAGTAAAATATATTAGTAACCAAAAAGCTGTTTAGCAGTAATTATATATTTTTGCAATGCTAGCCTTCTCTAGAATGAATGGCCAACATTATGGGCATGGCATGTAGAATAAAATAAAATTCCACTTTCCATAAAGGTAATAAAGCAATATTAAATATGAGAAACATACTGATGATAAAACCAGAATGTATCCAACTATTACGAGAAAACTGGATGCAATGCATACCACAAGCTTTATGCATTCAATTTAAGGTAGATCAGCATCAACGATAAAGAAACTCCATCCAACCATAACTCTTACCTGTTTCAACATCTCTATGTAAACCACAATCAACAATAAACCCATGGTGAGAATCCAGGGTTGCTCCACCAACTTCTGCATAGAACACTGCATAACGAAGAATCAAATGACTGAAATACAAGAGCAATAGTAAACAAGCAAACTTCACTCACCTTTTGACAATGGAGAAATAAAATCTTCAATAAATTTGTTAAGCAAGGTTTGAAAGCCAAAGTCATCAAGTACGACACCGTATTTATTCATTGTATTGGGACGCATTACGCGTAATTTTGTTTTGTATGCCCACTTCTCAAAATGTTCAGCCTAGAGAGACCAAAAGAATAAATTAAACATAGAAAAAACATAAGCATCTGCATATACATTCACTTGCAGCTGCAGGTTATAAGCTATAACTTAAAGGAAGAATAAAATAATGCTTAGACCCCAATTGATAAAATGATAAATACCTCAGATATCAGTAACTCGCAAAAATGTGGTTGAAGCATTTCAAATGAAAAAATGCCTGGGACAGGTTCAGACATTATACTTCTAAAGCTTTGTTCCGTATTATCATTAATTGCTTCCAGAAATGTTGGTACAAAGAATGCTGCAGGATCCATAGTATACAACTCTTGATGCAGAGGCTGCAAAATTGGGACAGAAAACCAGTTAGTCTTGTTAAAGAGGAGCACAAAAGAGGAGGAAATGTGGGAAAGATTGCCATTATGCTTAGGCACATATGTCTCAGCTTAAATCATAAAAGTCTGCTGATTTGAATGGAATACGGTTCTTTATAACAACTTCATAGATTTTGAAATATTAAAAAGTTAAAAAAGAACCAAGCAACCAAGAAATTTGCATAACTTCAACTCATATAACTATTTAGCACTTAGCAGTATGCAAGAAAACTAAATTCTATAGAATGTGCGATGTATTGTGAACTGTATACTTCCTATGGCAAGAATAGAGCATTGATCTGCCACATTCCATTCTCCCTAATTGACTATAAACCAACGCCCGCTTAATATAATTGCAAGACTGTAAAAATTTGTAACTGACAATAATTGTTTAATTCCCACAACCAAACCAGCCGTAATAGTTTGCAACTGCAGTAATTCACACCTTATCCCATCTACTGGGATCAGGTCCATTCCCGATAAAGACACAGTAACCGTACATTAAGGTTAGCACAAATAATAGGAGATGGAGATATTATCGTTTAGCTCAGTGTTAAAAAAATTCATATGTATTCCATATTAGGGACAAACTACATAGTTGCCAAAATTGGGAATTGAGATTCATTATTAGATCAAGCCAGCGTTAATATTTCTTAAATCTAATTGATTTAGGAAATTACTTGGGTGACATTATTTCCCTGAAATTATTCTTTCAGGCAAGGACAGATCCAAAAATCAATCCAATGGGGAGCTGAAAAAAGCTATTAACAAGTATTGCATAAAAATTTATCGTAATAGTTCAACATACACACATCTCACCATCTAGATTATTGTATATGTATTTTAAGAAATAATATCATGAGATATATAAATGGTGAGATTTAACTGGACTTTTTGTAAAACTATTTTACGCTAATAGTGTATACAAATTAAATTTTGTTAGTGATAATAATACATAAAACAAAATAAAAGTAGTGTATATAATGTATGTGTGTCTATATATATAGGGGGAGTACGGCCCACCCTTGCCACTCCATAGGTCTGTCCCTGCTTTAGGCTCTACAGTCCACACTAATTTCAGGCCAACAAAATTAAACAAAACATAGACCAAGAATTACCATTTGGTACTACATACCTGATAACTTGACATTATCTTCTCTCTATATTCTTTTTGCAATTGATCCTGCCATAATCACATTGAAATCATCACAAAACTAGGTGGTAGTAGAATAATGATAACAACCACAACAATAATAAAAATAATTAGTAAGATGATAAATAAAATGATTATGACGATAAAGTAAGTTTTTCTATTTTTACAATATTTTAAAATTTAAAGTAAAATTATAAATTTCTCAAAGACCGAAACAATGAACCGAAAGTTACAATAGAACAAAATGGAAGAAAAACATTATTAAGTAACCCCATTCTCGGTGAGTTTCTCTTCCTCCACGTCACATCAACTTCAAACCTTTAATAAGTTTCCTCCGTCTCACCGTATTCAAAAGTAGGGTAGAGCATTGGTCAGACTCAGACTGAAAAACTCAACCGAAAATAACTGATGAAGGAAAAAAGCCACCCATCTCTGACCAATTCCTTGCACGGTTTGGTCGGGTGGAGGATATATCGGGCGGATTGGGTCGGTTAAGACATGATATGTTAGTGTTTGAGAGAGACATGTGAACGAATGAAAAGAAGAAGAGGTTCAATCACCATTACAACGCCGTGAATAATTGAATGTATTGCACAAAAATGTCTACAGAGAAAGAAGAATGAGTTAGGAATCACAAGAGATTAAAAAATGGTAGAGAAGAGTAAACTTGATTTTGGCAACACAACACGGGTGACATGAAGAGCACAGAGGAGACAATGGAGGGACTATATGACTCTAGAGTAGAAGAAGGCCAAGGAATTGCTTTTTTATTTTCTGAAATATAAAATTGCTTTTTAATTGTACATAATTATTACTTTTTTAATACGACAGTACTGCAAATGTTCTAAAAGTTGAATGTGCCTTGTTTTTCTTACTCAATTTGAATGTGTAGGTGTGTAGCCTGACTATAGCTTCTGCAAAAGTTGAACGTGTGGCATAAAAAATGTGATTGATTTTATGAGTTCAATGTATTCTTTTGCCTGTTTCAAGGAAAAGTTTGCTTTTTTTAAAGCTGCGATTAGACACTGTAACAAGACTTGTATCATACAAATTCTTTTAAATATTCGGTCGGCTATGGTTACCGATGGGTGATAAATTATAGAGCCGAAATCGACCATTGGTATCCGTGTTAACCCTACATATCTCTTTTTTTCAACCCATGACTTGAACCGACAGGTCTGAATGTCCTCTATTTTCACCAGTTTATTCGGTTTTCGGTCGGGTCATGGAATTTTGCTCACCCCTATTCAAAAGTATCTAAACTACACACTCAAATCTGGGGAGTATTTGAAACTAACTATACCATGCATATCCCTTGAACCAGACAAGGATCATCAATTCCCACCGTGTTACATACACCTAGATATGACATATTTTGTAATGGTAATGAACAATGGCTCAATTACTTTTTTTTATAGGGAAAGGCTCAATTACTTAATCCTTGAAACTTACAATGAACGATCATTCTTAGCATACGAGTCATTAATATGTCTCACAAGCTTCGGGAAACACCAACAAATGACTGAACAAAACAAAACATATGAACTTTTTTAAAAAGAAAAATACTGAAATTATTATAATCTAAGTTACAATTCATTTCCAAACCACCACTCTTTCGTTTATGTAAATTAGCAGCTTTGAGACTCGTTTAAAAGATTCAGACTGGACCGGTTGATCTAATCTGTCCAAACATAATTTGGACACTTCAACCATTAGGGCTCAGTCTTGTGACAAATATTTGTTCTTGAAAATGATAAAAGCCTGGAAATCCTTTCAATTCCACTACACTCTCCAGTGCCGATAGCTCACAACAACATGAAACAGTCTTCTTAACCGTCTCATCATTCTTCTTTTGACAATAAACCCAAAAACGCTCATGATCATGATCAATTGTCTCTTGAAAATGAGAATAAAAACATAGTTTCAACAATTTACAGATGTGAGTTTTGTGACGAAAAATTGACCTAAGCGGCCACAAAACCACTCACCGCGCCTCCAACCTTACTATATCAACCTCAATCAAACAAACAAACAGAGACATGACCACCATGCTGTGAATAAAACCACCTTGAAGATTACTTGGTTTTTATCCTCTTCTCTTCACACTGATAATCATGATTATGGGAAACAGAAGAATCATGCAAGATTTTTACTTCCGACAAAGCATTCAACGGACAAATGAGATGGCACACTCAGAGGGTATTATTCACCCACCCATTGCAACCTCTTCCTTGGAATAGAGGCATACTCGGAGGGTATTATTCACCCACCCATTGCAACCCTTGGAACTTAGCCATGATCAGTTTCTACCAGTGTGACTTGTCAAAGTACTCGCCCCAATATCATACAAGACCAATTAACAGCGGTTGCGCAGGAGAAGATATATTATTGATGATGAACTTCTTAATGTTGCTCGAACAATAAAACAGTATATGTTTCACGGGGGTTATGAGGGATCAGCCGCCAATCTTGATGTGAATCACCGTGACGGTAAACGGCAAAAACTTTCTTGCAATATTATGAATGATAACGAGAATATGAAGGAGCAAGGTGTGTTGCTAACAAGTGGTCATGTTGTAAGTGATATAGATTAAACGTGGAAGGATAATAGGCGCAATGAAAACAACTTGGTGTTGAGGTTGAAGAATCCTAAAGACAAGATTTTTCAAATATCACTAAGATTGCAAGGAACTTGTAGGTTCTAATCATGATTTTTCAATGAAACCCAAATTTGGTTTCACCTTCATTAATCTTCTTCTATTCAATGTCATGATTAGAGCCTTCCTTGTAATCTTGTAATGTAAGAAAAATCTTCTCTTTAGGATTCTTCAGCCTAAGCACAAAAATGTTTTCATTATGGCGAATATTCTTCCATGTTTCATCAATATTACTTAACATGACCACTTGTTAGCACCACACCTTGTTACTTCATCTTCCCATTATCATTCATCGTATTGCAAGAAAGCTATTGCCTTTGACTGTCATGGTGATTCACAACAAGATTGACAGTTTATCCTTCACAACCCCCGCGAGACATATGCAATAGTGTTCGAGCAGCATTAAGAATTTCTTCATCGTCAATGATATCTCTTATCCTACGCAGCCGCAGTGTATTGGTCTTGTATGATATTGGGGGCAAGAACCTTGAGAGCCCAATAGCTGGTAGAAACTGACCATAACTCTCTTCCAAGGAAGATGTTGCGGCGGGTGGGTGAACAATACCCTTTTGAGTGTGCCATCTCCCATGGTTGTTCAATGCTTAGTTGGAAGTAAAAATCTTGTTGCAAACGTCAAATGTATAATTCTTTTGTTTCCCATCATCATGATTATTACTGTGAAAAGAAGAAGATAAAACCAAGTCATCTCCATAATCTTCAAGGTGGTCTTATTCACAGCATTGTGATCATGATGTTGTGAGCCATCGGCAATAGAGAGTGTGCTTAAATTGAATTGAAAGGGTTTGAAACTAGGTTTTTTCTTTTTTTGCTGACTGAAAGTTTAGGTGAGTTAAGCTCTAGGGCTCAGTCAAGGCATGTCTCAAGGCTCTGACAGAGGCCAGCAGGTGTCGAACCCGCGACCTTGCGGGGTGGGTCAGTTCCTTCCTTATCAATTGAGCCAACCATCATTGGCTGTTTGAAACTAGGTTTTTATCAACAACACTCAATATATGTACATATTTCACGAATATTTGTGTCATAAAACAATGTTAAGACATGTCTGATAGAGTTACAATACAATATAAAATGAAGAAAAGTGTGTTCGTGAGAAATTGCAAATTCGAATTCAAAATATAACAACAGCATGTAATTTTAATAAGGAGGAAAGGAGAAATGGAAGCATACTCTGTATACCAATGCAGGAGGCGCGTATTCATGCAAAATCTCTTGCATGTACGAAGCTTTCTGGTCACGAGGCGCACGGAGCAACGTCCGTGGAAGATGCATCTCCAACGAGCTGAAAAGCAAAGAAGAGGAGATATCCAATCCCAAATCCTCATACTTTTCCGGTTTGTGATTCTTCACGGGATTCAGCATCAACCTCGACATCTCCTTCCCCTCGCTAGACTCCCCAGCTTCGACGCTAGTTTTGCCGCCTTGACTGATGTTTCCGTTTTCCGGCGAAGATTCTGGCCGGCGGAGACTGGAGCCGCCGCGAAGTGAGTAGCTTCGAGTTCGTCTGATAAAGCATTTTTTTAAATCAAGGGTTTTCAGTGAAAATTAGGGTTTCGAGTTTTAAGGGAATTAGGGTTTTTCAAGTCAATTTTACCTCTTCAAGTTGTTCAAGAGTTTTGAATTTTTATTATCAATAAAATAAATATATGAAATGAATAAAAATAACAAATAAAATTGATAGATAGGATTGTGTATTGATTACCTTGGAGAGTGGCCTCTACTAGATTTAGAGTTTGATTGCTTAGATTTCTTTCCACCATGTTTGTGCATTGTGATAAAAGATTATTGATGGAAAATATCAATTGCATTCGAATGACTTAGAAACATGTAAACCCTAAGAAATTAGCAGCGAGATAAATACGTTTTGAGTGGACTTTTTTGTCGTAGTGACGAGTTTCGGGATACAACTCTTGATTTAAGCTCCGAAGAGGGTTGAGATCTATTTATGTGAAAGTTTTGTTGTCGTATTAGGGTTTGTGATTCGAAAAAAAAAGTGTTTCGCTTCTCAATTTTGTGTCGTATCACACGAGAAAATGAAAAGTGTGTAGTTTTGAAATTCTCATAAATGTAATTAAATGCACATAATATAATAATACATCTTTTGTTTCGTATTTTGAATTAAGATAAAATTAAGATGTATCAAGCGTTGATTGAACTCCTAGTTATAAAATCTTATGTTTTGAGTTTTCATCCATAGCATAAATGAAATAAAAATAAATAAAATAAATTATACTTCATCTGTCCCTATATCTAAGCATTCATTTGACTTTATTTTTGTCCCTAAATATTAACCATTTTTCAAATTACTAGATGCATTTATTATTTTTTCCTAAACATACCCCTAATTAATACTACTAACTTGTCTTGAAATATGAAAAGTCAAATTTAATACACATACAAACAAAGGATAATTTGGTAATATTAACACACAAAACAAACACATTAATTACACAAACAACTTTTTTTAAGAAATGTGAAGAAAAAAAAACAAAAGGGATTTGCATATAAGGACGGAGGGAGTATTAGATTTATCATATATTAATTTGCGCTAACGAAACATGTACGCATACTAATCTGGAATGGACCTAAAGATGGCGACCATAGTTACTTGGATGCGGTAAAAGATGGTGGTTGATCATCAGATTGGTGGTGCTCTGGTGTGCTTGTAAGAACTCTAGTGTTCAAGTAAAAGGAGATTTATGAAGAGAATAAAGATTTAACTGAATAAGAAAACTACCTTTCGTATGGGGTGAGAGTCCCTTATGATATATTTGGCATGAATCACGAATCGTTGTCTAATTCACATGACTCGATCATGGAATTTTGGTTTTTTATTGTTGAACACGGTGGAATTTGTATCGTTGATGATGGATCATTTGTGCATTGGGTTGCACTTTTTAGATGGGTTCGACCTTGACCAAATATGAAACTCATACATTTGAAATACAATGTCTTTTATACATGCGAAAATTTCGTTTCAATTTTTATAGTTGACTTTTAAATTAAATTTATTGATTTCACAACTTAATCTCCATATGTGGGTTAACTTGATTCAAGAGTCAGAACCTTTCTTTAAAGAGTCATTAGGTTCTTCTAAAGTTTGTCATGTCCTCTCTACAAATCTATTTTCCTTTCTTCATTGAGTCTCCCTCGTTTATAATCTCATATATTGAATCTATTTTTAAATGTTTGTTGTGAGAAGGGGGTTGAGGATTTTAAGAAAAATATGTGGGTTAAATGAGACACAACTTACTTGAATAAGGAAAATGGCGGGACGGGGGTTTAGACAATTAGGGAGTTTAACATGTCATTGTTGGATAAATGGTATTGGAGGTTGCAACTGGATTTTGGGTGTTTATGGTATAAAGTGGCAACGGCCTCTTACGGTGAGGAGGGGACTAATTACCGATGGAGGGAGATTAAAATCGGTTTGGTGGAGAGATTTAATGAGTGTGTGTGTCGGAGCTGGTTTTAGAATAGGTAGTTGGTTTGACGATAATGCGGGTTGGTGGTAGGCAACGGGTCTTATACGTTATTTTTGCAAGAACCATAGTTGTAGGGATGTCCTTTAAGCTTTCAGCCACCTCTTTGACTTAGCGTAGAACATGTTGTCGACGATTGTTGAGATAAGTAGTTTAGGTTGGAGTGTCAGGGGATGAGCGAACTTAAAGACGGTGGTTGTTGGCTTGGGAGGAAGAGCAGTCGGTGGAGTGTAGTGTCTTGTTAAATTATATTGATTTGTAGGATGACATAGAGGACAGGTGGTCATGGCACTTAGATCTGGCCAAAGGGCACACACTTAGTTAAGTTTACCACTTATTGTCATGCGTGGATCTTAGCAGTCGGTTTAATGTTACAAACATTATATGTAACTGGCGAAAAGACGGGCACCATTCTTTTTACCGCGATAACGTTTGTGTATTTTATTATGTTTGTTTTAAATTTTTAAATATTAATGAAAATTATCCGTACATCGATTTATCTACAAATTATTGTCAAAGTATATAGCAAAATTATTTATCAAATCGGCATATTTTAGTTTGTCTGGATATAAAATAAAAATAAAATAAGGATCATTTTTTTATTGATTATATTTATAGTGATATGTATTTGTAGGGAAAAAATTAGACATATACTCATTTTAACAGGGTTATTGTGTGTTTGTTACACGATATATTTTGTGTGGTAACAAAAAAATATTGTGCTTGTTACATTTTTTTAAAATATCTAAATTCACTCTCATCCATTATCTTTTTTAAATGATAATTAAAAATCAAACATATGCAGTTTGTTACATTTTGTTTTGATATTTAAATTTACTTTTATCTATTTGTTACATGTGCTATTTGTATTGAAAATTGAATGTAATTTTATAAGGAGAAAAAATCAGCCCAAAAGAGGCGAAATTAGTTATTTTCTTTATATATAGTATATATAAAGTGGTCCTTTTAAAGTAACTCTTTTTGCTTGACGGATGCTAAATAGTCAAATTCCTATTGAAGATAGACGAGGTATTATTCAGGTTGTTGCTCAATTGTGTTTGAGTGGTTGTGATAACGTTGAAAACATGGATCATTTGATTTTGGGTTATGACTTATTTGGAAGAATTTCGTCATTAGTCGTGCATTGGCTAGGTATATACTCGTTGAACCCGGTGTGTCTATCTATCATCTAATTCAATTATATCCTTTACGAGGTTTCTAAAAAATATATTTGGTCGTCTATCTAACAGGGTTATTGTGTGTTTGAGTTAATTGGAAGGAATTAGATTGCCGCAAATTTTAACATAAGGAAGAATCTTTGCAACATTTACTCGTCAAAGTTAAGTTATTGCCTTCTTTATAGTTGAACGTTTTTTACTTCTATTTATTGTGGCTTAATCACACCATATGTGTTTGAGAGTGATCACTTAACTTACTAGCTTTGTTGTTTTGGTTTTTGTTTTTATGTTATTGTGTTGTAACTACTATGTGAACTTTTCATGCGTGTTTTTTTTTTACACTTCTTTTACATAGATATAATTTTTCGTTTTGGTTAATATATTTTATTTTGGCTTTTAAATAAAACTTAATATGATGATGTATCTTGAATTATGTCATTTAGCATGATTTAGTTTGCATAAAATATACATGAAGAAGAAAAAAAAATCATAAATCACGGATAGTGACTCTTTAAAAAAAATCGGTAGTAAGTGACTTACTTATTTTATACATTAAATGAATATTTGTGGTCAATGGTATCCACTATATGTCATAACCATTTTATCTCCCTTTACGCTTTCTCCATCCCTGACAGGTTGTAATCAAAATTTTAATAAGGAGATGAGATGAGATAAAATCAAAACATGATAGTGGTTTTTCGCATTGGTGCACAACGGCTCTCGTGAGTTGTAGTTATAGTTGAGGATTTTTTAATTTATTTTATGGTTTGCGGTTGTTATCTTGCGAACATTTGACATGTTTTTAGTTATTGTTGTGTGAGGTTGTAGGTTTGACCATCCACGATGTCAATTCGGGCGGAATAAATTAGCTTCTTGGAGAAAAAAAACATAGCATTGGGGGAGCCCAGTAGAACGAGAACAAGAGGAACAATAGATCAATGTTATAAGATCATAAGAGATAAAGAATCACATATTTTTTTTTAAAACTAAATATTATAACTACAATTTATTTGAACTACAACTCAAATCGTATAAAAACAAAGTCAATTTACCAACAAAGATAATAAACCAAAAACCAACATTTCTTGGAATATCTATAACACATACTAATGTGGTGGAATTAAAGAAAACACAACATGTGATTTATTTGAAAGTTTTTTCTACTTCATTAGTTCTTTTAAGCATGTGATTTGATATGCGGAGCCAAATAAAATAAATTATGAAAAAACATAAGTTGATGGAAAAGGCACACGGAGAACTCTTTCAAATAACTCAGTGAGTTTGTACTACATACGTGGAATCTGGTGTTGGCACAATTAGAGGTGAATTGCCAGCGGTCTGTCGCCCATGCACAATCACTAACTCATACAAGAGGAAAAAAACTCAAATATAAAAAATATATTAAAAACGAGCAAGCAACATACTAGAGTAGATGAATTTCAAGCAGATCTCAATGCTTTACTTTGCAAATATAACAGTAAAATGGTTAAAGAACAAAAAAATAATTGCAAACAAACAATGCATGCCACGAAATTATGAAAGGTAACAAATCAAAAAACAAACGCTAACATAGAAATTAGTGTATCAAATTTAAGAAAATGGCAAAATGCAAATCATATTAGAAGATCTAAGGCTTTTACATATGATCGGTAAGAGAAAACAAACATAACTTTCATCGCAATCAAAAAACACAAAAATCTAAAAATGATTGTGGAACTTGGTGCCTTACATCTGAAAGAGACAGTGCAAATAAACAATTGAGCATCATAATTACCATGAGCAGGGTGGCTTGCCGAGAACAAAGGGTATACGTTTTACATAATATTCTAAACAAAACTCTATAATTAAAGATATCATGATCACACACAAGGGCGCAACCAGAAATTTAAAGTTTGGGGGTTGAATACAACAAACACTTTTTTAAGCGAACAAAAAACATAATTTGATTAAAAAAAATATTTAAATGTAAAAGATATATAAGAAACCCGAGAATCCTGAACTAATATTTTATTGTTTTTTAAAGAAATGTATAACTATAGTCGGTATGAGAGACATTAGTAGGTAAATATAGTTATCATACATGTATTGACTTAATAGTAGAAAAAAATAACATCAAGTATGAAGAGAAAATAAAACACCCATGTATAAAAATAGAAAAATAATTGCGCATACTTATTTTAATGTGGTATTATTAAATAAAACACAACATGTGAATTATTTGAAAGTTTTTTCTACTTCATTGGTTCTTTTAAGCATGTGATTTTGTATGCGGAGCCAAATAAAATAAGTTACGAAAAAACATAAGTTGATGGAAAAGATACACAAAGAACTATTTCAAATAACTCACTGAGTTTGTACTACATACGTGGAATCTGGTGTTGCCATAATTAAAGGTGGATTGCTAGCGGTCTGTCGCACATGCACAATCACTAACTCATACAAGAGGAGCAAAACTCAAATATAAAAAATATATTAAAAATGAGCAAGCAACATGCTAGAGTAGATGAAGTTCGAGCAGACTCCAATGCTTTACTTTGCAAATAGAACGGTAAAATGGTTAAAGAACAAAAAAATAATTGCAAACAAACAATGCATGCCGGAGGATTTTGAAATTACGGAAAGTAACAAATCAAAAAACAAATGCTAACATAGAAATTAGTGTAACAAATTTAAACAGATGGCAAACTGCAAATCATATTACAAGATACAATGCTTTCACGTATGATCGGTAAGAGAAAACAAACATAACTTTCATCGTGATCAAAAAACACAAAAATATAAAAATGATTGTGGAACTTGATGCCTTACATCTGAAAGAGATAGTGCAAAGAAACAATTGAGCATTATAATTACTATGAGCAAAAAGGGTGGCTTGCCGATAACAAAGGGTATACGTTTCCCATAATATTCTATACAAGACTCTATAATTAAGATACCATGATCATACACATGAACGGAGCCAAAAATTTAAAGTTAGGGGGTCGAATACAAGAAACATTTTTTTAAGTGAACAAAAAACATAATTTGATTAAAAAGTATTTAAATGTAAAAGATATACAAGAAACCCTAAAAGCTTGAACTAATATTTTATTGTTTTTTAAAGAAATGTATAACTATATTAAGTATGAGAGACATTAATAGGTAAACATAGTTATCATACAAGTATTGACTTAATAGTAGAGACATTATGTTAAATGTGGTTTTAGTAAACGACAAATTATTCAGGATAATCTGAGTTCAATTTTTGAGTAGAACAATTTTTTGCCAATTTTTAGTTACCTTTCGGCCGAACTCCGAATCACAATGACCACTTTATCTTGAGAATCGAATGGTTAATACAAAAACTTTAGTTGTCAACTAATCTAATAACATGATGAACATTTAAATTAGATTGATTAGGGGGGCCATAGCCTAATATATATTTTATGAAACATTCTGATATAGTTAAGTGCAATGTATAAAAAAAATTATTAAAAATATAGGGGGACCATGGCCCCCCTCTCTCTCCACCACTAATCATACATATCAATAAATCATTCTTACATGTCACTTAACATCGGAGTAATTCAAGCATAGAATCATCATTTCATAATTATTTCTCAAAATTTGTGAAGTTCTTCTCATTTTCTTTATTCAATGTTAATCAACACAAAACTACCGTTAGATCTATTACATTACTTCATTTCTTTTATAAAAAGTCCATTAATGGTTAGGATAAAGTGCTTATTGTAACACTTTAAACCCCGAAAGCAATAATCATGCAATAAATTCAATAATTTAAGAGCTTAGATGCTACATCTACATTTTTCCAAAACATGCATAACTTGTTTTTCATCGAAATTCGCAACAGAAGATAATCGACATACATAATATCTCATCACTAAGTACTAATCCTAAAAACAAGAGTAATGAATCTCAACATGCCTCATATCTCTCCACATGAAATTCATCACCACGGTACAACTATCCTCATCATGTAATTAACATGAGTCAACAAAAGGTATCAAAAGACGAGGTCATAAGATCGACACTCCTGCATCAGAGCCTATATAAACTCTAGGCCAAAAGATAAACCGAGGAAGCATTCATGCTAGTCCTCAAGCATCAAAGAAAAGCAATCATGTCGTTGGTGATCAAAGATCATGTGGCCTCCAACACTTGCAACACGTAACCTTTGTACCATTTTCCTTTCAAAACTTAACATCTTGCCTCTTGTAATTTCCCACTTTTAATTTTATCAAATATCTTAACAAATTCAAATTCAAGTTCCATCTAAAGCCTCAAGCAAAACAAATATACAAATTCCCCGCAATTTCAACTCATACCATAAAGCAAATAAGTCATAAAAAAATCAAATTTCCTGAATATTCTTATGCTCTCATTTAATATATTGATTCACATTATATATGTTTCTTTGTCAATTGTAAGAAAGAGGAAGTGGGTAAGGCAGAGACGTCGTGCCGTTCACCTTTGTTTCCCGTCGCCAACATTGTACATGAAGGTTATGTTATCCTTTGTGGGCAGCCAATAGGTTGAGGGTTCTCATGCTTCCTAACCCTCAAATTGTGTCACTACCGCTGTGTTCTCTGTTGCCGGCGTCATGCATTTAAGGATTTGTGTCTCTGTTGTGTTGTTACTGTGTTTGATAAAGAAGTCTTTTTAATGTTTTCAATTCTTTTGGCATCTTTCAAGATCTAGGGATTTGAATTTATTTACCACCGTTGAATTGATCAAATGACTAAGATTAAGGGAATAGGTTTTTAAGTTGTTAATTTAATATACATATTTAAAGTTTTTACATTTCAAATACATCTTTATATTATCACCCTTTTAAGGATTTATTTAATTCTTTTTTTGAATGAAAAAAAAAACTTAAAAACTAAGCTGATACTTTTGTCAAACTTAAAAGATTAAAAAAGGTATTTGGCTTGGCCTAATAATTTTTAAGTAAAAATGCATAGTATTTTTTGCGGGAGGAAAAGAAAGAAAAATGATTTTAAATAATAATAAGAGTTTGTAAATAAATAAAAAAAAGAAGTAATAATAAATGAAAAAAGAGAGAGTGTGAAGTTAGGGATGCAAAAGCTGCGCTGCGTGGTTAGTTAGTGCACCTCATACCACTCACCTCACCTCACCTCACCTCACCATGCTGTTTCCGATGACGCGAATTCGAATGCAGATTCCCTCCGCCGGCATCTTCAGACTCGCCGCCCGTGATTTCATCACCACCACCACAACTACAACCAGTAACCTCCACATTCGTCCTTCATTTCCCTCACCCGCCGCTCTAAACCACCATAGACACAGGACCTTCGCTGTTCCGCTTTTTCGCCAACAAACCTCCACTTACGGCCGTTTTGCCTTCAAAGACGTTTCCTCTGATGAATCCGACCTCGAATTCGTTTCTTCTCGCCCTCAACAACAACAACAACTGGTAGCTTCTTATTTTCATTTCCTTTTTATATTCCTATCACTATCACCATATATGTTACTTAAGCTGTTCACTAATTATAATCTGCCATAGTTTAAGCCTTTATGAATAACCTATTTCTATAACACAATAATATAAAGCAGTCACGTTTTTTTGTCTAATCTATAAGCTGTTTTTCATAAACGATTCAGTAGAATTTATGGAAATAAGTTGAAAAAACAAATAGCTAGCGAACATTTCAGAACCTGTTTTCGTGAGTTCGTCTCACTAGTGCTTATGCCGGTAGATAAATTCAAAAAAACCATTCAAACAGGCTCTTTAGAGTATTTTGAATTGAATAAAACTTGGTCAATCACACGCTTGCTCTCAAGAGTGATTTTGTTTATTATTAGGGGGATTCGACTCTTGAAAACATTGATTCTTGGAGATGGAAACTAACTATGCTTCTTCGCAATAAAGATCAGCAAGAAGTTGTGTCCAATGAGAAGAAAGACCGTCGTGATTATCTGCAACTTGAAACTTTAGCTACCAGGATGGGCTTATACAGGCATGTTCAATTCCACATTAATTCATTCATATTTTATTCTGTTTCATTTTCTTGTTTTATAAATATATGTATTTTACTCTGGCAGCCGACAATATGCTAGAGTTGTTGTCTTTAGCAAGGCGCCTTTGCCGAATTATCGCCCTGACCTCGATGACAAGCGTCCGCTGAGAGAGGTATGTATTACTTTGCATCAAATGAGTTCCTTTCTGTTATTTTAATTCTTGCGCGTAAAGGAAAAGAATCACCTTCCCTTTCTTTGGACCTTTGGTGACGAATTTTAATGCATGAACTGGTTTAATTGAATGAATTTGATGGACCTGTAAATTTTGGGGTGAAGGAAATCACTTTTAGGGGACAGTTTATTTGAATTACAATTGTAGCTGCAATCCTAGAGCTGTAATTTAGTTCAGTTCAACTCTACTATTATTGTCTGATGTCCTCAATGCTACACATGAAGTAGACTTTGTTGTGGTTACTGGTCTTAGTGATGGTGTTGATGATAGTAGCGGTGGTGGTGGAGGGGGGATTTGTGTAAGTGGCAGTGAAAATCCGTGAAACAGGTTTGCTGACACAGACATTTTTATGTTACCGTTTTGGTATGGTAATTGGAGGAGACAAAAGTGTAGGTAATAATGAGAGAGGTTAAGGTGAATGATTGGTGAGGTATGGAGAAGAAATGCTTGAATTGATTTTGATGATGTGGAAAAATATGTGATTTGGTGTCAATCAATTGTTTTGTGTCTCTGTTTTTATGTTAATAATAGATTCCTAACAGCAAACAGTGCAAAGAATTATAAGCAGAAAACAACTGTCTTAATGTTTTCAGCTTTAACACTGGAAAATTGCGCTGTTTGGAAAAGTCTATTGTTAGGAACCCAAGAATTGGATTCCAAAGAATTTAACAATTTTATTAAGAAATAGGATAGAACAGGAGAGAATATCTCCTCAAGGGTTTCCCCTTCACAATCGAGAATACTCTGTTCAAAATTACAATATTCAAAAGATACTCTCTAACCATTGTGTTCTCCTATTTATACATGTACTGTCTAACTAATCCAAATAAACTAATTAACTTCTCTAACAACTCGTAACTATAACCCAGATAACAAACCAACTAACTTCTCTAACAACTCATAATTACTTTCACTACTATAAATTTCGTTTATTCTATATCCTAACATCTATCCTCTCTTGCACATATCCTGCTGCTTTTCTATGCTCTGCAGGTAACCTTACCATTTGGTGTTCATAGAGAAGTAGACACTCATCTTCTTGCTCATCTTTCACATAAGGCTACAAAAAGAGTAGGCTCTTTCGATGATTCCTTGCATAGATCAAGGGATGATGGAAGCATTCCTGCGGATGAAGGGATTTATGGGCATCCGGAACCCACGAGCCATAATAGTGTTGCCAAAGAGAAAATCCTTCAACGAAGAAGTTTGCAACTGCATCATCAACAACAAGACTGGCAGGTTTCTTGTTTTTCAGTTGTTTTAAGTAATTTCGGCTTATTTCACATTCCTATTGTGTGCGTGTGTGTGTGTGTGTGTGATTTTATGGATAT
>Ga0209282_1000453_pt1 | contig 20151 bp, 15 predicted proteins | sample Mtrugardesep15_FD_187529 | JGI IMG/M metagenome (GOLD analysis project Ga0209282, IMG submission 187529) | Root nodule microbial communities of legume samples collected from California, USA - M. trunc garden sep15 (SPAdes) (version 2) | ecosystem: Host-associated > Plants > Roots > Nodule...
AAAAAAAAAAAAAATGCAAGCCATATGCACAAAAAATAGGACCATCTCGACTATGACATGTGGTAATAAATCAGATAGCCTTCCGATCAGATATCTAATCTGGACAGCTACACAAAGAGAGTGAAGGATATAGATGCTCACACATAGGAAGAGCAATGTAAACATCCAATACATATATTACATGTGTTATTGACTCTCTACAGTTGGTCCAGATGATAAACTTATATTCAAAAAAATTTAAAATCCAACTAGATTATATCAAGACAACTATGATAAGTGCATGATATCTTTACAATGAACTAACAGCTGAAACATCAACTGGTGGGCCACCTTCAATTCTATTAATCATATCCAAGAATATTATAACTACAAAGATTAAAACTCATGTAAACCCTCCAACAGCCACCCCCTCCCCCCTCCAATATAATTTTTGAGTTCCTCTAAATGAAAATGATTTTGTATTATGAAGAAAAATGAACTCCCAAAGCCTTTCCCTCTCAACGTCATCTTTTTCTTCCACGTGCTCCTTCTTTTTTTCCAAACTCGCAAACAAAACTTTAAGACTGCTCGTAAAAGACAACCTTGGCATGGCATCTGATCTTACCTTCTGCTTTGGTCTGGATTCTAAGACAGATATGTGATTTTCCTTAGAAGGCGAGTTGATATTTACAACAATAAACTTTGTTCCATATATGTGGTAATTATTACATGGTTGTCTTGTGAAGAAGGAAATTCTTTTAATATCTGCAGAAGTACAATTATACAGATGCATTCCTTCCAGACTAAATTACATGTCTAGAAAACTACCCAACTCAAATAGTGCAATCTTTCTCTCCCTTAACTGCCTTTAAAAATGACCTTATCATCACTAATTGTAAACTCTTCAAGCTCTAAAAGACCCCATAAGGATAAAGGTACAGTTCCAGATACAGAATCGAAAGACATCAACATTTCTAAAGTATATATCATCAAAATTAAAGGATAAATTATTGTACACAAACCAACAGTCTCAAGATTTAGAATGAATTTATAAAGTAGCCTCAAATTATTGAAGGTATAAAAATCTACGTACAAAGCTTTTATTGCACGCATGCTCTATACATTATCATTCAAATAAATAAAAGTTGACATGTGACTGAATTCATTGGGCACGAAGATAATTCCAATGACATTTCAATCTTTGTATTCGTATCAAGGAATTTGGCACCCTGAATTGTCATGGTGCTTAGTACTCTTGAATTCTGCATGATATATTTTGCAAATTGAAGCTCACAATTTATGCGGCTATAACCTCTAAGTGAGCATGTTGTAAGATGAGATAAAAGACATTCTGGTACAATTTCTGGGTCCGCCCACCCCCCAGCACCGAAATTGTGTACAGTATCAACCTAACAATGATACACAATTGAAATTTTTTGAAATATATAGAAGTCAAACTGAAAAGAAGAAAAAAAAAAACAAAAAACATGACAAAACTTAAAATTAAAAACCTCGTCAATAATAAGAGTTTGAAGCTGGGGGAAATTTTGAAGCAGTTTTATCAGCCAGCTCCACTTCAATGTCATCCGATTAGGCATAAAATCCAATGTAAGCTCCAGGTGGGTTAAATTGTGAAACATGCTATGTAGTTCATATGAATACTTCTGCATCAGTTACAAAGACATAATATTGCAGGGATGCGTAGAAAAAAAATGGCTGAAAACACAGGTGTAAAGTTTTGACACCCGCACTCATCCTTGGAGAAATAACAATTTACTCCCTTAAATTTGAACCAGTAATTTGGTCATATAAGCAACAAAAAAAAATTCCCTTAAATTTGAACAAGTAATTTGGTCATATAAGCAGAAAAAATCCCTTAAATTTGAACTAGTAATTTGGTCATATAGGCAGAAAAATATTTTGATACATACCGCATGTAGGCGCATATGTTGAGCGTTACGAAGGCGCTCAAGCAAATTATGCATGGGAGAGATGTTGGAAATGTTAGCTCTGACCAAATTGGATAAGCTTGTTGGCTGTGAAGAACCCTGAAACACACGACAAGGTATCTTTATGGTTAAATCATTTGCTTCCAACTCTTGTAGAATGGGACATCCAGATAAAAGTTTTCTGATATGTCCATAATAGGTGAAACAGACGGATTCCAAGTGAAGGAGTTTGAGCGATGGAAGATCAACGAAAGGACCTTCGTAGTTCAATGTTATCCTCTTCAATTTGAGGATAGACAAAGTTTCCGTCCTTAGAATGAAAGCCGTAGGGAAATCTGAGCGGGAGAGATCAACGGTTAGGTTTTGAACTCGTCGCTGAATAGCATTAGAAACAAATTTGTGGATATCACTGTTATAATAGTGACATTTGATTTGGAATGAGAGGATAGGTTGAGCGTTATCCTGATTGGCGATGACTGAGTCGATGAAGTTGGAAAAGGTGAAAGTCTCCGGAAAAGGTTGGTGATTGAAGTGGATGATGAGTTCCAAGAGCCATAGGGGCTTCCACCTCTTGGAGAGGACGGTTGTGGCGGCGGCATCTTTCGACGGAAGAAAAGAGAGAATATGATGAACGAGTGAGTCCGGAAGAGCACTGATTCTGTCCTCTTCTTCTTGAATTGAAAGCTGCCGCTGGCGCTGGCGTAGCCGCCGTGACATTGCGGCTGTGAGTGAGGACAGGATAGCAACACAACACCAATTGTAATTAGCGAAAAAGCTCAAATTTGGAATTTGGTGTCCTGTTCCTGTATATATACACTGACACATCCAGGCCCAGGCCCAAGCCCCGACACCTATGATTTGTAGCAACTAATAAAGTAAATATCTTTTTGCAATCTGTTCTAACTAGGAACGTGTAAAAGAAATTGATGCACGAGAAGCAAAAACTATGGGAAAAAATGTTACAATATGAAAATTCTCAAATTCCCGTTGCAATAGGAGGTTGAGAAAATTGGCTGATCAAAAGAACAGAAAACGAGCTTCCGGGTGATAAATGTTGGTATAACAAGTGTTCAAAGACTTGAATGATAATCGTTGGGCAATTGTAAGTTTTGTCGATTACCTCCCTTGAAATTAATAAAACTTCAATTATTCTCTTGAAATTTCACAACGTTAATCAATTTACCCCCTCCGTTAAATTTTTCTGTTAGTGAAACATGACGTTTTGCAAATACCCTCCTAACTTGAATTTTTTTTTCTCATCCTTAAAAATAACTACATTATCACTGAATTGTGGAGCATTATCCCCTCTACTCATATTCTTTTATTTCACCTCCACGTATAAACCATAGAATTCAGATTACCATATTGTTTTTCCTTGGTTATGAAAACTAAGAATCTTTGAATGTGACTTTATAAATATAAATATTGTACTAAAAATGTTTTCTAGTGTAATCAAGTTTCAAATGAGCCTCGGTAATAGTGTTTCAAGGTCAAGTGAAAGGTATGAGAAAGAGGGTAATCTAATAGATAGGGGAGGAAAATAATATAGATAGAAACACATGCAACAAACCTTTAGCTAAGATAGATAGCAACGTGCCTTCTCAATATCTGAGAATCTAATTCTCTCTGTTTTGTCTAATTCTCTCTGCAGAGGCACAAACAACCTTTAACTAAATTGTAAACATGATTAAAAATTAATGGAACGTAGATACCAAATCATTCTACACATTTTCTACAGAATCAAAATGAACTATTTAAGAAAAAAATAATATAAATATTTAAGTTTGGGGCATAAGTGCAAAACTTTATGAGGGTATTTACAAAGCGTCATGTTCACTAACAGAAAAATTTGACGGAGGGGTAAATTGATTAACGTTGTGAAATTTCAGAAGGGTAATTGAAGTTTTGTTAATTACAGAGGGTAATTGACGAAACTTACAATTTTAGAGAGGTAATTGTCTATTTACTCCATTAAAAACATGAGCGTCTTCTTTAAAAAAAAAAACACGAGCGTCTAGCTGATTAAGAAAACAAAAATTTGGCGTAACAAATTTTAGACTTTTAAAAAGGACTTATATTGAATATTGAAACAAAATTTCTACATTTGTTTCTTTAACAAATGTCTTATAAACTCTTTTTAACATTTTCTTTGTCTTTATTATTAATAAAAAACAATTAGAAACTCTATTAGTATTTTCAAAATAATGTTTTTTTGTCATCGTGAGATTAAATTAATTAATATAAACAATATAATATATGTAAGGTTCAGATTCAAACTCCAACCATCACATAAAAAATAAAGCTTTTGAAATTGTAGAACTATTCAACGATAAATGATATTGGCTTAATGATAATCTGACAACTAAAATGTTGTTCTCCTTAAAAAAGAAAAAATGGAAAGCATGTTGGTAAAAAAAAAATTAATACACCTTAAAATTTAAAAAGGTATTTTGAAAATGGACAAAAAAAATTAAAGAGGTTTTATATTTAGCATTAAGGTGTATCTTGTTCAATTTTTAAACAATTTTTTTAAAAAAATGATGTAGTCCAGACATTTTGAAAGTAATACAATTGAAATTGTGAAGTTATGACTTTTACACATGATTGATTTGAAAGTAAAAAAAATATTGTTGATTTTTTTAAATATTTCTATTTTAGAGCATCCATAATGGTAGTCCACTAACAGAGAATCCTTAAATAGACGCTACGTGTACACATCACTTATTTATAATTTTTTAATAAAAGTGGATTCAATAACTTCAATGGTAATATCCTAATAAGGACCTCAATTTTTATTTTATTTTTGGTACAAAAGAGGGCCAAAGGCACACATAAACACTCCAATTTTAATAAAAGTACGTATTAAAGATTCAATGACTTCAATAGTAATACCCTAATCATGACTCCAATAAAAAAGTAGTTAAATAGGCTATACTAACTTTATATTATTATACAAAAATAATTTATTATTTCTTTTGTAAGTGAAACCGACCAATGCATATTTTATTCTTTTACATGTGGGATTCGTTAGTTACTTAGGAGAGAGATAATTTTAGTTGTATGTTGTTTAATAATGGAGACTCATTTTTTCTTAATAGGATAGTAAAGAACGGTAAAACATTTGTAAATAATATATTTTTGCAATTTTATTTTGTTTTTTGAAAAAAATCTTTTTAGATTTGAATTAAAAATAAATAAATAGATAGATGAATGATCTGATCTAATGGTATGAAGAAAGATACACAGACGCAGACATAGTGATGTAAGAGTAGAGAAGATTGATGAATCGTTGATTTCCGATTCCAACTCACTCGCATGATCATGGGGACTTTCCCACTACTGTTTATGTTCTTCTTTTTCTTTTCGGTAATAATAATCTCATATTCTCATTCATTCTCTCCAATTCATTCCTTCATTCGATTTTTAGGGTTTACGCCTTCCTTATATCGCGTCCTTGCAGGTTTTGTTTGTTGCTGATTCCACACCCATGTATGTAACTAACTCCCTAACTATTCATTCAATTCTCTTATTTCTTCTAATAATTAATTACTTTCTCTCTATGCAGAGTAGCATCTTGTGACCAATGTCATCGCACCAAGCAGGAACCAGATGTTACTACAACTCCAATCCGCAATTATCCTCATGAAAAGGTATTTTCATTATATCATCGTTATCTATCCAGCATAGTCTCCGTCACAGACACGGCACCACTTTATATATGTTAATTTATTTATATATGGTCGAAAATGAAAATCAAAATATATCAAAAGAGCTAAAAATCTTATAGTCAACTTTAGGCTTTGTTTGAGATTTTGAAGGGGAGGGGAAGAGATGGTTTTGGGGTGACAAATATAAGGAGAACTGAAGAAATCTTTTACATTTTTTGAAAAAGTAATTTTTTAGAGAATGATAAATTAAAGCTTATGATTAATGTATTTTTAATTTTAAAAATATTATAACATATATTAATTTGAAGAGTTCATGTACACCCAACCCTCCTCCAATACAATTTTTTAATTCCCCAAATGTGGAGGATTTTGTATTATGAAGAAGAAAAAAAATGAACCCCCAGCAGCCCTCCCCTCCCAATATCCTCTATTTCTTTCACTTGCTCATTCCTTATCTCCAAAGCCATCCCCTCCATTCCCCTCCAAACTCGCAAACAAAGCCTTAATGTCTATAACCCCCTAATTGATCAACGTTTTTCAAAACATATACAACTCTTGTATCTACGGTGTGTGGAAGCAAGAGAGGGAAAAGAAAGTTTCAAATATTTGTCTGAGTTGTTCGACACGGCTCGTATGAGTGTTATATAGGCGTCAGACACCGGTCCTAGGAGTTTCGAAGTAAAGAAAAAAACAATTTTAATTAGGTCACCAGTTCTAGTTGTCCGACACGTGTCGTACGAGTGTCATAGGAGTGTTGGAAACCGCGACACCCCAAGTCCTAAGGTGTCCGTGCTTCATAGAATTCATCATACAATAATAATAATAATGATGAATTTACGCAGGACATTGATATAATTGCAGCATATAGCGATACATCCGGTCATATTCGGCTAGCTAGGTTGAAAACGACGGATTTATCTGCTTCTTGGGTTTGGGAAAATCCTACTAATGTCAACACTGAACATCAAAACAACTCACAGGTATTTCATCTTCACTATAATCTAGACTTGAATATATGAACCAACTACATTGTATTTTGCTTAGGATATCTATTTATTGCTTCGAGTATATGGAATTCCAATTTCAATTCTAATTGGACTATCTGGTAATATTTACAACCTGATATTATTACAGGGAGGAATGGAGTCATTGCAAACTGATTCCAGATTTGAAGACAATCTCAAGCACTCCGAAGATGAACATTATCCTGAAGAAAGCTTAGTTCAAATTCCCCATTCCTCACCAATGACTCCAGTGAAAATCAAGCGCCGGGTAATAATCAGAATTTGTCTTTTGCAACTCAGAGTTGAACAATGAATGATAGGGAAACGAGATTTTTTATTTATTTTTTTGCTGTTGGTTTGGTCTTTTTTAATAGTTTCCTATCTCATAGATGATGCGAATACAAAGAAGGAAAGCTCGCGCTGCTGAACTTGTTCAACAAAACAAAGAAACTGAAAATCACACTGTATCAGCAGCAATTGAACGCTCCAAAGGATTTGATACCACTATCAAAGGAAAGTATAGTATATGGAGGAAAGAATATGAAAACCCAAATTCTGATTCAACTCTTAAACTCATGCGAGACCAAATAATAATGGCCAAAGCTTATTCCAATATTGCAAAGTCTATGAACAAAACTGTTCTTTACGAAGCTCTTGTCAAACACTCCAGAGATAGTCAACTAGCTATTGGAGATGCACGATCTGATGCCGAGCTTCGCACTGGGTATTTTTTGTATAGTCTTTGTCTTGTTTCTTAGACTAATTAGTCTGTTTCATTTTACATATAATTAAGTTTCTATCTATTGCCTTTGCTAGAGCACTCGATTGGGCAAAAGCTATGGGTCACATTCTTTCTATGGCAAAGGACCAACTCTATGACTGCATTTTAGTGTCAAGGAAGTTAAGGGCAATGCTTCAATCAACCGAAAATAGAGTGAATATGCAGAGGAAAAGAAGTGCATTCTTGACTCAGCTAGCTGCGAAAACAGTGCCTAGACCGTTGCATTGTCTTCCCTTGCAACTCACAGCGGATTATTACCTACAGGGATATCATAAGAAAGGAAATGTTGGCAAAGAGAAGATTGAAGATCCATCTCTTTACCACTATGCTATATTTTCTGATAATGTACTTGCTACATCTGTGGTTGTTAATTCTACTGCGCAGAATGCAAACGAGCCTGAGAAGCATGTATTCCATATAGTAACTGACAAATTAAATTTTGAAGCAATGAGAATGTGGTTTCTCACTAACCCTCCTTCTAAAGCAACCATTGATGTTCAGAATATTGATGATTTCAAGTGGCTAAATTCATCGTATTGTTCTGTTTTGCGTCAACTTGAATCAGCAAGACTCAAGGAGTATTACTTTAAAGCCAATCATCCTTCCTCCCTCTCTGCTGGTTCTGATAACCTTAAATATAGAAATCCCAAATATTTGTCAATGCTGAATCACTTAAGGTTCTACCTTCCTGAAGTTTATCCAAAATTGGACAAAATTCTATTCTTGGATGATGACATTGTCGTGCAGAAAGATTTGACACCCCTCTGGTCAATTGATTTGAAAGGTATGGTGATCGGTTCGGTGGAGACATGCAAGGAGAGCTTCCATAGGTTTGATAAATACCTAAACTTTAGCAATCCACTGATCTCAAATAATTTCAGTCCCGATGCATGTGGTTGGGCTTTCGGCATGAATGTCTTTGACTTGAAGGAGTGGAAGAAACAAAACATCACTGGAATCTATCATCGGTGGCAAGATCTGGTAAAATTCTCCAAATCTTATTCCTCCCTTTATATTTGTCTAAACACACCTAAATATTTTAAGCCATTCTGTTTTCTAAATATTATGCAATGCAATTGTTTGCTTGAAGATTCCTATGTGCGTATCGTGCCCTTTCATTTTCAGGCATCAAATCCAATTACCATAAAGCCATGTCTTACTGTTTTGTGTTTGTGGATAGTAGTTTCTTCTTATCAGAACTAGATTTATCGTTTTCTTCTCTGCAGAATGAGGATCGAACCCTCTGGAAGCTTGGAACCTTGCCCCCAGGATTAATAACCTTTTATAATCTGACCTATCCGCTAGATCGAGGATGGCATGTTTTGGGACTTGGCTATGATCCGGCTCTGAACCTAACGGAGATAGACAATGCTGCCGTCGTTCACTACAATGGAAACTTCAAGCCATGGTTAAATCTTGCTGTTTCTAAGTATAAATCATACTGGTCCAAATATGTTATGTTTGACAATCCATATCTTCAAGTTTGCAACCTCAGAAAATAGTGAATTTTGTGTCCATATATTTCCTCCACTAGCATATTGTACCTTTTGAGGATGGTGGTACATGTAATGTAGGGTGTGTGATTACAATTTACATCACATGGTCCACCATGGATAAAGCCATTTAAGGAAACAAAGTAGTCTTTTATTCTTTTAAAATTAACAATTAGCCCATTATTCTTTCTTCAATTATTTCATTATACTCTTGTAATTATATGTCTCATACCTTAAATAAAACACACTAGTTCAATTTTCCCCCTCACTGATTTGATTGATTTGTGTCTATCATATCGCACTTCTGGATTGTTTTGACTTCATTATATGTCATATTCATAGCAATTAAATAAATTACCATTCATTATATGGTGTATTCAAGTTTGTGCAGATAATCTTCGATTGAGACTAGTTAATGTTATGTTTTGCTAATTGCTAGTGACCTGATACTAGTTTCTTTAATTCCTGGAAATAGATTGTGTTTGTCCGTTAATGTTTACTCATTTGAAATTTTTGCTTTTTTGTTTCTATCCCGTATACATATTCATGTCTGAGTAAACAGTGTTCAATTAAGACATCATTGCTCCTTGCATATTCTCATTTGATCTTCAAAAGATGCTGATTTGTTTGCTGAGTTGCTGGTTTATTATGATATTTTGTTTACAAATGACAACAAGGATCTATCGTTGTTTCATTCTGTCGAATCTGGTATGAGAATTAGTGGAAGAGGTATTAAGATGAAGGATATGAGATTATGTATGCTCATCCAAATGTACCATAAATGCTTGAGCCCTTGTTTGGTTAAGATTGCAGGGAACGCAGAATACTATTTTGTTACTTCACGCTCTAATGCACTTACAATGAAAGAAGCTCTATTGCTCCTTCAATCAAAACAGGTTTGTATTTGGTGAAAACTTATACAAACACCCTGCTAATCACCTGGTTCAATCTGAGTGCTTGTCTAACACGATCTTTACTATTAATAAGCCAGGCCCAAATTTCTTGATGAATTTGTGTTCGATGCAAAATGCTAGTGAAATGTATGTGGAAGAATGCTACTTACCACAACACACACGAGTGAATTCAACTATAACTAAGCATCGGCGATGTGTTTTGGAAAGTCAAACATCATATAAAGATTTTTGAAAACTTACAAATTTCAGCAGGTAACATTTTGAAAAGATGAAGAAAAAAAACCCTCGAGAAAGTAAGATACAAAACATATCCATAAACTGACTTATATGCTACTGTCTTAACCAAATCCTCAAAAACTGCAAGTCAAATACATTCTACTATTAAATTAAAATAGTAGAATGCCTAAAATAAGTAACTCTCAAAGAAAGCCTAAAATACGTAACTGTACAAACCAGACGAGAAAATACTGTTTTCAAAAATGACTCAAGCAATGTACCAAAGCTTAAGCAAATCCATTATTGGTTGCTGTGAGATATTATATGACATATTGAGAATAGGAGGTGAAGTTAAATAGCAAATATGACAATTGATGATGTCCATCATGCATGTGGATGAACATCATCAAAAACAGGAGTTTTGCCTCCGTAAAAGATAGTCATCTGGCGGCTGGCAGATGTTAGCCCATGTTGACTACTGTCGATATCAAAATGCATAAACTTAAGCAACTTCTCCTTTTTCCAACGTAAAGGGAATGAAAATAAATAGAATTACTATTCTTGGTGTTCTCTTTATTAGACAATACAAATTGTTCTTCACACAATAATACACAGGTTTCTAGCCAATACAATTCTTCTTCTTTCATGCATGGATTGGTATTCCAAAGTAGGACTATAGACTTGAACATTAGTTCCATAAGTTCCCCTTACATTTCAAATCACGTGTAATATGCAAATTACAACCTGTTCAGGTGCTAGGAAGTGTTATGTTTGATATATTCTACACAAGAATCTACAATAAACATATTTAGGTTTCTGGTAGAGTGCATGAAAGCGTGTGATAATAAACCAGATAGCCTTCTAGTCAGATATCAAATATGAAGACCAACTCATCACAATACCTGGAACAAAGTAATGTGGCCGTCAGGGGAATTTGTACATCTGTTAGATGAATCGGATGCTTTCGTCTTTTAGTGGGTCACTTGTAAGCAGCCATTCAATGGCAATTGAAACACAGTCCTCTTTCCCATCTGCTTTAAAAAGGTGAAATACAGTCCTCTTGAATTCTGGTCATTGTTTCCCAAGCAACTCTATCAGAGGGTGACAATCTGGAACTTTTTCTTTTCCAATAAACATGTTTTGGAGCAGTTTCTTCAACGCCATTTTTTGGAGCCCATGAAAAACCTCTTGGAGCCTCTTTCAGCAAAGTTACTTAGACTGCTCGTAAGAGACAGCCTTAGTGTAGCCCCTGCCTGACCTTACCTTCTGCTTTGGTCGAGATTTTGAGACAGATATGTGATGTTCCCTGAGAGGTGAGCTGATACGTACAACAATAGTGTTGATTGCATATGTAGTAATTTATACATGGATGTCTAGTAAAGAGGGAAATTCCCTTAATATTTACAGAAATACAAAATTCATTCCATCCATCCTAAATTACATGTCTGGAAAACTACCCAATTCAAATAGTTTAATCTTTCTCTCCCCCAGCTGCCTTCAAAAGTTACCTTATTATCACTAATTGTAAGCATTTCAAGCTCTAAAAGACACAACAAAGACAAAGGTACAGTTCCAAATATAGAATTCAAAGAGAGATCAGCATTTCTCATAAAATTAAAGGATAAGTTATTGTATACAAACAAACAATCTCAAGATTGAGAATAAAGTTATAAAGTATTTATTCGTGACAAGCTTGAGGCTACTATTGCCCGCATGCTCTATCCATTCTCATTCAAATAAATAAAAGTTGACATGTGGCTGAATTCCTTGGGCACAAAGATAGTTCCTCTAGAAATTTGGCACTGTGAATTGCCATGGTCCTCAGTACTCTTGAGTTCTGCATTATATATTTTGCAAATGGAAACTCACAATTGATGCGGTTGTAATTTCTAAGTGAGCAAGTTGTAAGATGAGATAAAAGGCATTGTGGAACAATTTTTGGTTCCTTCCAATATCTATCACTGAAATTGTGTGCTATATCAACCTGACAATGATACAAACATTGAATTGTTTTAAAAATGAATAAATAAATGTAGAAATAAAACCTAAAAAACAAAGGGGAATGTAAATGCTTAATATTATAAAAACCTCATGAATGATAAGAGTTTGAAGTTTAGGGAAATTTCCAAGCAGTTTAATCAGCGAGGTCCACTTCAGCGACCCAAATGGATACACAAAGTCGAATATAAGCTCCAGGTGGGTTAAATTGTGAAACATGCAATGAAATGCAGTGGGTGCTGTCTGCATGAGTTACAAAGACATAAGTATGAAGTTAAAGAGTAAACTAACTAACTTGTTGAATTTAAGAGACTAATTTGGCTGAATAGATAGATACCTGTCGTATGCGGAGATGGTTGGCGTTATGAAACCAATCATACTCAATAAGATTATCAGAAACCTTTTCTCTTGACAAATTGGATAGGCTTAGAACCACCTTTAGACCTCCATAGTTATTTTTCTTTAAGCTTAAATCCTTTGTTTCCAACTCCTCTAGAATGGGAGAACCGTAGAAAAGCTTCAAGAAATGTTCATAATATATGAAAGTAACAGATTTCAAGTGGAGAACTTTGAGCAAGGGAAGATGAACTTGTGGAACTTGGTCCAATGTTAACCTCTTCAATTTGAGGACTGTCAAGGTTTTAGTGGTAAGAACGAATGTAGGCGATGTGGTTTTGGAGTAAAGGCTGAGATCGACGGTTAGGTTTTGAACTCGTTGTTGAACTGCTGTATAAACAAAATGGTTGATATCGTTTTGGGAGCAGCGGCTGTGGCGACATTTGAGGTGGAATGAGAGGATGGGTAAAGTGTTATCTCGAGCGGTGATGAAGGAGTTGAAGAATTTGCGAAAGGTGGAAGGGTCTGGAAAGGGTTTGTCCTCCATGTTGAGTATGAGTTGTGAGATACAGAGCGGTTTCCATCGCTTTGAGAGGATGGTTGTGGCAGCGGCGTCTTTCATCGGAAGAAAAGAAAGAATTGCGGTGCTGGGTGAGGAAATCATCGCAATAACAATAGCTGAAATTAGGGTTACGAAAAAGCCAAGTTTTGAAATGAAACAAAACAAAAAAGAATTTCCTTGAAAGCCAAGTTTTAGCTGGAATTATAACTGATTGGACGGATCCACAATGGAGCTTATACTATAGAACAATACATACTCTAAAGTTGGAGCAAGGATTGTTCTATGCTTCTCAAAGTTCGTCAATGCAAGTAAGGTGATATGCTCAATTCTTTTCGTATGTCAATTCGACTTGTTCCACTTTCATCTACTTCCATTTGACCATCTCCAAATTTCAAAATTCAATCAGCAAAACTTTAGTTTCAATTGAAGATTGTGTTGTACCATGACCTTTCAACCGCATATTTTTAGTAAGCATCAAGACCTTAAAAATTCTTCAAACCAATGCATAATTAATAATTTGCTTGAATGATATTCCTGCCTGAACCTTTTCTAATAACATATGCAATATTTTTGTACCAAAAAAAAACATGCAATATTTGTCCAAAATCTCCTCCCAATACAACAAACTTTTCCACCAAATGGTTTCTTTAGATTTTCTTTATCAACTTTTCTCATCAAATCCCTCACATTGTGATCAAAAATTTGGAAGCAAAATTTATTCATCTTTGAAGCTTAATTCCATAAAAATTAACTTGTTTCTCCAAGGAGTTTGACCTTGGATTTGTAGTTATGTATCTGTTGTGATAAAAAATAAAAAATTGTTCTTTTTATCAATAAGTATATTCTCTTTATTCTGGAGCTTTCAAGCAAATGAGGGATATCAGATCGCTCCTTAGGATAACAGGACTTTGGCTTAATTCACCAAAAATATAATAAAATATAATTTTTGTTTAAATATATTTTGTCTATATAAAATATACAATTTTTTGCTCCCTATAAAAAATATTTGTTTGTTTTTAGTCCTTGTTAACAGACGTGAATATTTACTGAAAGCATAGACAGACGTGAATTTTTTTAAAATCCAAAGAATAATTTAGACAACAATGGATAAATGACCGATCATATTTGTCTGTTCCTATCTCATCACATGGTGCAACTGCTGTTCTTCGTACGATTGAACATGTTGCAAGATAAATTTAGAATATTGACTAAATCTTCATATAATATATAACACAAAATAAGTTATAGCTTCGTAACTCCTCTTTTTAAACCAAAAATTGTTGTATTCATTCTCTCCTTTAGTTCTGATTCTATTGACCAGTATTTGTATGGTTGTTATTCTTTTCATATCAAGAAGCTGCTTGACCCGATAAGGTGACTGGTTTAGAAACTGCAATATAAGATGTTTTTTACGGTAACACTTCATAAATATAGCTGATGTATCTGTTAGACCTCTTTAAACAATCATCCTACTCTTGCTCCCCACATAATCCTTTTTTAAGGACTAGAAAGATCATGAGAAAACTTGACAAAAGATATACCCAATAAATACAGAAATAAGAGAAAGCTCTTGGGACTCCCATTGAATATGAACATAAAAACATTTCAGCTTCAAACTCTAGTCACTGCGCTCTTTTGTCTTCGGAACTGGGATCTGCTGCTTGAACCGCCGGATTTCTGGTATCTTTAGCAAAAATGCTTCCTTGATGTACCCCTACAACCGGATATTTAGCAATCAATCAATAAAAATTAAACAGTTTAAAAGAAATTAAATTTCAACTTAAAGAAGACAAGAATTTTCACATGGATCATATCACAATCAAAATCAAGAAAATATTCGAGTTCGTTTGGGCAAGGTCTAAAGGAAATAGTGTGACCAATATTCTAATGAATTTAGAAAGAAAGGCCAGTAAGGTAAAGAATAGAATGACATAAAAAGGATCAGTGGACTTCGTACAGAAACTGCGCGCATTTTTCGATCTCAAGAACTGATTGTTCAAAGCTAATTTTGGCATTGTGTAATTTGAGTCCGATATCATATTAACGGCCGAGATCGCTTACAGCGTCAAACTGCAAGGGGAATTACTACTGCAGGCGATATTTTTGGGGTAAAAGATATTGTATTCTTTCAATCACTACCAATTTGGAGGTATGATAATACAGTATAAACTATAAAGTAGCCAAATCAAACTATGTAGTATGCTTGAGGATTACCGGCTGGAGTAGATACACGATCAACAGGTCCAACAGCTCGGCTCGAACTGCCAGTAGCAGACAACTTCCCGTGAAGCTCTTGTGGGAATGCCACATTACTCACTAACCCTGTTTCATTTTCTCCACTATGCAAGTTACTATCATTGACCAGCTTTGCCGTAGATTTCGGTGAGAATGCTGTCGACCAAGATCCACCATTTGACCCAGCCAAAGCCATTATAACATCTGCCTGCATACACCAAAGAGTGTGCAAAAATCATGATAAGCTGAATGACTCAACAGAACGAAAGATAAAAGACCTTCTGTTATGACTTTGTGAAGATTTCAAGCCCAAGACAAACTATATGTGTCTCTTTGAAAAAACTCCATTACAAGAACTAGACAAAGAATGATCAAAGAAAATAAATAGGTGAACCTTTAAAATGAGTTTACAGTAAATGATTTTAATGAAAAATTGGTTTTTGATAAAGCCCAAAGGCATTGATTGATCCATGTAGCCAACTCAAGTCAGAATTTAGGATATAACAATTTAACTGATCCTCATTGGATTTTGATTAAAAAATAAAATAACGATGTTTCTGATTGTCCAATATTTATACATCAAGTCTAATAGTAACAATCGGAAACAACTGATGTTCGACACTTTCGGAACCAATAAGCAATATCAAGCAACACATCTCGCATTTCAAAGGATTTCAAAACGATAGTGAAATAAAATGTATATGAAAGAATGCTACTTACTAACACACATAAACAAGTGAAATCAACTTTAACTTAGCATCAGCAATGGGTTTGGAAAGCCAAACATTTTTTAAAGAATTTTGAAAACTTCCAAATTTCAGCGGGGAAACATATCGAAAAGATCAAGAAAAAAATCCTAGAAAAGATAAGATGAAGAACACTCCATAAACTGACTTTATATACTAGTAATGTCTTAACTAAATCCATAAAAACTATCATCATCCAAATACATTCATTTAAAAAATAGAATATATATTTTGAAACTCTAGAAGGAAGCCTTACATAAGTAACTGTTAAAACCAGCAAGAGAAAAAGACTGTTTTCCAAAGTGACTCCACCAGTGTACCCAAAGCTTAAGCAAATATATTATTGGTTGCTATGAAGTATTTTTTATCAAATATTATAGGTTCACAACATCCACCATATTGTGCAATGACTACCAAAATAGGTTGTAGAAACAGCAACATAAGTGTGGTAAGGAAATTAATTCTGACTATCAATCAATACCATATTTCGGCTGAAATCTGATGAGTTCAAATTTAACTGTAAGTAGATTGAATTATCTTTAAATCAACCATGAATAAACCGCAGACCGAGATTTTAAGGCGCAATTTGTTACCCATGATGATTCGCAGATCCAAACTAATTTCAGGCCTAATTTCACTAAATGCAGTAAACAGATATGACACGTTAAGAATACGAGGTCAGACCTTATGTTGGTGGACATCATCAAAAACATGAGCTTGACCTCCATAAAAGATAGTCATCTGGCGGCTGGCAGGTGTTGACCCATGTTGACTGCTGCTCAATACCAAAATGAATAAAGTCAATTAACTTCTCCTTTTTCCAATGTAAAGGGAGTGAAAATAAATAGAATCAAGGTGAATTGAGAAACTGTATATATAAGATAGATTTACCTTGAGGGCGTAGATGATTCTATTATATTAGTTAGAGGTTTAGGCCTGCTTCCACCGAGCAGCACTGCAGATGGAATTTTATCATTAGCAGTAGCAGCTGTATTTATGGAACTTAAAATTCCGGGGCCTTTGATTCCAGTTCTAGATCCTTCATCAGCGGCAGGCTGAGAGATAAATGAAGGGCCGGCAATGGTATCCCTAAGCTTGTTTGAAGCTAGTTGGTGTGCAAAAGGAGTCAACTGTCCTCCACGCGGAGGATGCTGCATGGAAGGGCCAGCATTCATGAGAATAGACCGTTCCCATTTATTCGCATCAATCTTAGTGTTGGCGGGAGGATGAAATATCTGAGAACTAGAAGATGGCTTCATTGACTGCATACCAAGTAACACTTCGTCATCATTAGGCCTTCTAGATCTCTCTCCTCCAGACGCATTTCGGAGGACCTGTACAACAACAGGACTTAAGACATCAAAGAAAATAATATAAAAGCAAAAGTGTTTTTCTTTTTTTGGCTATTGAATATATTGAAGGAGAAGAATTAAGTGATATTTTAAAGTAACCTTCATCAAATGTGAGTTTTGAAAGGAATCAGGGACCATTTGAAAGGCATCTCTGGAGGAACCCATAAATGAGGAATCAGAATTACTTCTCTTGTTCCCCACTAGTCTGTTACTTATCTCTGTGCCAGAAAAATCACTTCTTGGGCCATAGAATGGAACTCCCTCGAGATGATTCGATACCTGCTTTTCTACCAAATTGATGAGGGGAAAAACATTACATTCCATTTAAAGAAAACATAGACACTTACTATAAACAATGTGTGTTTACAATTATAGCTTTTTCCAGAATAAGTAAGAAACCAAGAAAAGAAAAATCAGACAAAAATTTTGATAAAACCTAAAAATTCATATCACTATACTTCCCAATGCACAAACATTCACATGACATAATAAAGTTTTATGTTCAAAGCAATGGTATTTACAGTATAAAATGATTAAATTCAATTCTCTGACTCTAAATTATTTCATGGAAACAAATAATCAAATCATACACCATGCTACAAAGCAAAATAAAGTCCAGAAAATCATGACCATAAATTTGCATACCAAGGGGAAAACAATCAACTCCAACTAACTTGAAACAACCCAAATCCAAAGACAAAAAATTGAGGGAATAAATTGATACCCCACTAAGAGAGAAGAAAATGGAAAGTAAAGAACTTTAGTGGATGAGAATAAACTCAATAAAAAAATGAAACAAGGGGGAAATGTAGCTAAAAATGAAAACTTTAGTTGTTTAATAGTAATTACCAGAAGCGGTTTCGGAGGTGGAGGAGAAAGGGCCACGAGCACCAGCGGAGGAGGCTGATGCTGATGCCTCCGGTAACCTAACGTCGGTGGAAGTATGACTGGGCTTCATGCCGAGAAAATCATGGAGGAAGTGTTGGGTCCCACTGTTGTTGTTGTTGTTGTTTTGTTGAGACTGTGAGTGTGAGGGAACCATTCTCAGCACCGCCATTGATTACCCATCTCACTCTGCTGCATAGCTAGAGAGAGAGAGAGAGAGAGAGAGAGGAATGAATGAATCGTTTTCAGAGTGAAAAAGCAAAAGGTTCTTTCTTTGAGTAGTTGTGTTGTTAGAAAATGTAGTTGTGGAGTTTTCTGTTGTTGGTTGATTTTAATGGATGCATGTTTGTCTTTTTCGTACAAAAACCTCTCTCATTTCATTCTCACCCTCTCTTTCTTTGTGTCTCTAACGTTAATTTGAGGACTATAGCTGTAATCAATTCAATTGGGGACCTTTTGTCAGCTTTTCTTCCTACTTTTACTTTCAGACCCCTCCTTATAAATATCAGGTTAAAATACAATTTACTACTACTAATTTGTACTGTACTTCTTATGCACTAGTAAATAAACAACCAAGATGTTTTTCTCGATACAAAGTGTGTCATGGAAGAACAACAAAGTTCAAACACAACACACTTCATCAATAAGAATAAGCAAAGTAAAAATATATGATTCGCGTCCAAGCAATTTAAAGGACACTGTCATCGCCTAAATGACTCAATAGAAACCGTTGCAATATTTTTCTTCAGTCACCACATCTATAAATACTTGACCTTATCCAACAAGTGATGCGTAAATTTTGTCTTATTATTAGAGATTCTATCATTTCTTTCTTGCTAAATCACTCAAGTTGTAGCAAGCAACGATAAGCGCATAAAAGATTGCAGCTTTTTCAAACCACCTGACAAATAAGCATAATGAAGAAAATGATCCATTGTAGAATTTGGATCAACTCTCGAGAACCCCATGCAATCACAAACCAAGTATCATAAAAAGCAAAAAAATATTACAATTTAAAAACAAATGGTGAACCGATTCCACTCCACTACATCCATAAACACACTGAGAACCCTCATCAATTAAGACACCACATCTACCTAAATTATCTTTCTTAGGCAACATGTTCTCAGGGAGGCACCGAGCAAAAACGAAAACCTCCAACGAAAAATCCTTATGCCAAATCAACTTGGAAACCACTCATGCCTGATGCATTTGCGGGCTAGTAAGATAATGACATACCCCTCGGACAGAGTACACTCAACTTCAATCTAACAGTCAGTGTAATCTATCAGTCACATCAACCTATAAATAAATATTTGAAATAATCATTAGACACTCCCTTACTATTTCCTCCTCTCAAGCCAACAAACGAAATAACCATCTGAACAATCTTTGTTACAATTTTTTTTTTTTAAAATGCCACATTTGGTGAAGTTCTATAAAAATTTAGTTTTTTTCACAGCATAGCAATTTAGTTTTTTCATAGTATAGCAGTGTATTTTAACTTCCACATTCGACATATACCAAAATGAATAGTAAGTATAAGGAAAATGCTAACAAGTATTTTTAGAGTATTGTTTAATCATTTAAAATTAATAACTTTTATATAAAAATGTGACGTGAGTTGTGATTTTTACACGTTATAGATTTTTTAAAGGAAAATGATAATATGTGCCCTTAGGGCACAAGATAATGATCTTAAAATAAAATTTGAAAATAAATATTGCATTTAAAATACAAATTTTGAAGTTTTTAAGATTATGAATGCACAATTTTCAAAATTAAGTTTCTACATTTAATTTTTTATCTTATACTCTTAGGACATAAATTAACAATACCCTTTTTTAAATAACGTCTTTAAAACATTCATTAACAAAATTCTACAAAATATAATTATGAGTAAATTACATTCCCCTCCTCTCAAAGATGCTTGAATTACACTCCCCTCCCCTCTTATGTTAAAATATACATTCCCCTCCCCTCTTATTCAAAACATATTAGAGAAAAATACATTTCTCTCCCCTAAGAAAAGC
>Ga0209282_1000454_pt1 | contig 20110 bp, 20 predicted proteins | sample Mtrugardesep15_FD_187529 | JGI IMG/M metagenome (GOLD analysis project Ga0209282, IMG submission 187529) | Root nodule microbial communities of legume samples collected from California, USA - M. trunc garden sep15 (SPAdes) (version 2) | ecosystem: Host-associated > Plants > Roots > Nodule...
CACTCAAAATACTGACTTACAATATTTCTTTGTGAGCGTTTAAATAATTTGAGCATCAGAGCCTAAGCTCCGTGCACTTCTTCAAACGCCCACACTTATCGACTGTTAATTTTTAAAGATCCTGCTGTTCGATGAAGCGTTTTGTTCATCAGCAGAGAGGCGAGATCATACGGTGTTTCATGCAGCTCGTCAACCCCTTCTTTTTTCCTACCGAATCGATCACTCGATTGCGGCGGGGACAGAACTATAGCGCATCGCACCGAGGCGCGCAAGGGCCCGCGTATTAATCATGTAGATGGCGAACACCAGTGCGCATGCAATCCACGCTGACCACAGCGTATGCGTGAGGAAGTGCGCGCCGCGCAGCTGCTGCATCCATCCTACCCAGCCGCCGAGCAGCAGCATGGCCGCGCCCACTGCCATTGCGGCACGCGGCCGGTGCGGCCACCAGAATGCCGCCAGTGCGATCAGCCACAGTGCGCTGGACGCGTGGCCACCCGGCAGGCAGTGGCCGGCTGCCACGCCATCCGGCATCCATTCAAGGAGCCGTATATAAGGCTCCGTGCCGCCGTAGCGCTGCAGTCCCAGGGACAATGCGAAGAACTGCTGTATTTGAGAACGCTGATCACCGACGGCACCAGCACCGCCGACATGGCCGTCACCCGCACGCCGATGCGGCGCGGCGGCTGCCAGCCAGCATACGGACGCCAGGAGTCCCACAGCGCCAGCAGGATAAAGCCTGCGCCAACCGCCGACAGCAGCGACTTCAGGATGACGTGATTGAACTGCTCCGCGATCCACGCGTGCTGCATGGGGAAGCTGGCGCTCGCCCTGTCGAAGGCGGCGTCGGCCAGCCGCAGGTCAATGTCAGTGGCTGCGCCGAGCCAGAGGATGAATATTGCGGATGCCGCCAGTGCGAGGGCGGCGATCAGTGCTGCAGGCTTACGTGCCACGGGTACATGCATGGAACAGATCGAGTTTCGGGTTATAGACTGCCGTGCTGACGTTCAGCATGCCGAGCACGGAATGGAACACGTTATCGTGCGAGAAAGGCTGCTTGCTGCGCGCGCCGAGGCAGTCGTTGTCGATGCCGAAGCGCGAACGGAAGCCTTGCGACAGCCAGAGCATCATCGGCACACTGCGCTGTTCAGCGGGCGAAATGATGTATGGCGCCCCGTGCAGGTACATATTCTTTTCTCCCAGCGATTCGCCATGGTCGGAGAAGTAGACCAGCGAAGTATCGGCCTTGCCCTCTTCCGCTGCCGCGCGCAGGATGTCGATGGCGGCGCTGATCACATGGTCTGTATACAGGATGGTGTTGTCGTAGGCCGCAACGATGGAATCGCGCGAGCATTGTTCCAGCTCATTGGTCTGGCACACCGGCCCGAATTTGCCGAAGGCTGCCGGATAACGCTTTGCATAAGCGGGACCATGGCTGCCCTTCTGGTGCAGCACGATGACCAGGTCCTTATCCGCATTGCGGATCATCTCCGGCAAGCCGCGCAGGAGGCGCTCATCGAAGCACTCCTCGGTATTGCAGAGCGGGTCGCCCGCCACGGGCTGCGACAGGTCTTCGTAGCGCACGCGGTCGCACACGCCTTTGCAACCGCTGTTATTGTCACGCCAGAGCACGTCGAACCCCGCATGGCGCAGCACGTCCAGCAGGCCTTCCTGGCTACGCGCTTTTTCAGCGGTGTAGTCCTCGCGTGAGAAGTCCGAGAAGACGCAGGGAACAGATACTGCCGTCGCCGTGCCACAGGAACTCACATTGCTCAGGTTGACCAGGTCTTTCTGGCGCGCGAGCTGCGGATTGGTGTCGCGGCCATAGCCGTTCATCGAGAAATTCATGCTGCGCGCCGTTTCGCCGACAACGATCAGCGTTACCGTATGCTTGCCGCCCGCCGAACCTACTGCCCACTTAGGGCCGCGCGAAGCATCGGTTCCCAGTGGCGCAATCACCAGCGGGGTGGCCCATTTGCGTTTCAGGTAGCCGTGGGTGGCCTGAAACATATTGGTTGGCGTAAGCAGGAAGCGCAGCTCGCGGTGCTCGCGGATCGCTGGCGCCAGGGTTTTGAACAGCATGAGAAGCAGGCCCGCGACAGCGAGCAGGGAGATCACAACGATGCCGAGCTTCGCGAACAGATCGCGCCGCACCGGGCGGAACTCCAGTGGCAGCTTCCACACAATGAATGCGGGCAGGATGCCCAGGATCGTTACCGTCTGCACCATCTTCCAGCTGAACAGCTCATTCGCTTCGCGCACATCGGTTTCGATCACGTTCTGCACCATGGACGAATCGATCACGATGCCGTACTGGTTCATGAAATAGGTTGCGAAGGAGGCGCCAATGAAGAGCAGCATCAGCACCGGCTTGATCACGAAGCGGAAATTCAGCAGCGTGAGAATGGCATTGAAGAGCAGCACCAGCAGCAGGAAGGCGCCGGCGTAGACCGGCACGTTGGCCAGGTTGGCGCCGCCGGTAGCTAATGCGAAAGTTTTCCAGAAGGTGAAGTTGTAGGCCAATACAAGAAAGGCCGAGGCATACAGCGGCAGCAGCGGTGCGCCGAGGCGCGGAAGAGGCTTGAATTTCACAGGTACTCCGGAGTCGAACCCCGAAGATACGTGTGGGCATGTCAATTTCCCGTCAAGCGGCCGTTAAGGCCGCGTTAACGCTCAGGGAAAATGCATTTCGAAGCGCGATCCGCCGCCTTCCCTCTCGTGCAGCTGCAGCCTTACGCCAAGATGCGCGCACACGCGCTGAACGATGCCCAGTCCGAGTCCTGTCCCCGAAGAACCCTTTGCTTCCAGCGGAATGGGCTCGTTGTTGAGCCGGGCGCGCGCCGCTGGCGGCAGGCCTGGCCCCGTGTCTTCGACCACGATCGCCCGCCCTTCCAGACGCACGCGGACCGAACCCTGTTCCGTATACTGGCAGGCGTTGCGTATCAGGTTGCCGACGGCGGCCTGCACCAGCTCACGCACGCCGTGAATACTGAAATCCGTTCCGCCATCAAACTGCAGCGATACCGGGCGATTCGCCACCAGTACCTGGTAGCGCTGCACTTCGCCGTTCGCCAGCGCGCTGGCGGCCAGTTCGCTCCATTCCAGCTGGTCCGGCGCGCGGGCCAGGCGCAGAAGCATCGACGTGACATCGCTCGCTTCGCGCGCGGCGCGGTAGATGCGTTCGGCCGGCGCATGCAGGGTGGCCTCGCCTTCGGTCTGCGCCATCAGCACTTCCGCCGCGCCGCTGATCACGGTGAGCGGCGTGCGCAGCTCGTGGCTTACGTCTCCAGTGAAGAAGCGTTCGCGGTCGAGGAACTCGCGCTGTTCCTGCGAGTGCTTGGCAAAGGCGCGCGCCAGCAGGCCCAGTTCATCTTTGCGCTCCTGCAGCGGCAGGTCCTTGCGCCGTTCCTCGACGGCCCGCGCCAGCTCGCTGATTGGCCCCACCACGCTGTTGCCCATATAGCGCCCGAGCGCAAAGGAACATCCCATGAAGCTGAGGAAGCCCAGGCCGAACAGGGAGTAGACGACGATCTCGATCTTCTCGTATTCGCTGTCGTGATCGACCACGACGAATTCACCCGAGGTATCGCGGCCCGCCAGCACATGCAGGTCCACGCCATCGACCGTCATTTCATAGACACCGGCCTGCAGGCCGCGCAACGATTTGGGAATGCCGTCTCCATGATGAAAGCTGATCCCAGCCGGCATTTCCACCGGCAGATGGCCTGCGTAGCGCGGCCCGGCCCATTGCGCCACCTCCTCCAGCCGTTCGTCCACCAGCCTGACTTCGATGCCTTCCACGGCAACGGCGGCAATCACGGCGAAGAACAGCGAGACAATGAAAGCAAACAGGAGATAAGCAACACTGATGCGGCGGCGCAGGGAATCAGCTATCTTCATCGTGATCGATCAGTTTGTAGCCGATGCCCGCGATGGTGCGCAGCATGGCGAAGGGATAGGGTTTATCGATGGTCTGGCGCAGGGCATGGATGTGGACGCGCAGCGAATCGCTGTCCGGCAGATCATCGCCCCATACGGCCTGCTCCACTGCCGCCCGACTGACGACCTTGGGCGATTCCTTCATCAACAGTTTAAGAATGGTATAGCCGGTACGCGTCAGCGCCAGCGGGCGGCCGGCGCGCCTGACTTCGTAGGTGTCGGCATCGAAGGTGAGGTCGCCGACGGTAAGCAATGTGCTGCCTGTATGGCCGCCGCTGGCGCGCCGTGCCAGTGCTTTCAGGCGCACCTCCAGCTCCACCAGGGAGAAGGGCTTGACCAGATAATCGTCTGCGCCGCTGTCGAAGCCCGCCACCTTGTCCTGCAGGGTATCGCGCGCCGTCAGCATCAGCACCGGGGTGGATTTGCGCAGCTCGCCACGCAGCTTCTGGCACAGCTCCAGGCCATTCAGCCCGGGCAGCATCACATCCAGCACCACCACGTCGTACTCATTCTGGGCGGCGAGCGCCAGCCCACCATAGCCGTTGGCGGCGGAATCGAGCACGTGCCCCTTCGGCTCCAGGAAGCCGTACAGATTGGCGACAATGTCGGGATTGTCTTCAATAACCAGTATTCTCATGCTGGAATTATAATTCCGGTCTTTATACCCTGCCCTGTTCCCATGAATATCCCACAGATTACCGCGATTGCGGATGCTGCCCTGGCTGCGCGCCTGGATGACGCCATCAACAATAAAACCAAGCCGCTGGGCAGCCTCGGCGTGCTGGAACAGATGGCGAAACAGATCGGCCTTGTTCAGCAGACTACCGCGCCTGGAGTCAGCGATCCGGCAATTCTGGTGTTCGCAGGTGACCACGGCGTGGTGGTGGAAGGTATTTCCGCCTTCCCGCAGGATGTGACCTGGCAGATGGTGGAAAACTTCCTCGCGGGCGGCGCGGCGATCAATGTGTTCGCGGAACAGAACGGCATTGCCCTGACCGTGGTGGACGCAGGCGTGAACCACGATTTCGGTCCGCGCGAGGGCCTGGTGGACATGAAAATAGCGCATGGCACGCGCAATTTCGCGCAGCAGGCCGCCATGTCGGCCGAGCAGTGCGCGCTTGCGCTGGAACGCGGCATGCAGTTGGCGGCAGCCCTGCCCGGCAATGTGGTCGGCTTCGGCGAAATGGGCATCGGTAACACCACGGCTGCCGCAGCGTTGATGCACCGGCTGACCGGCACCCCGGCGGCGGCCTGCGTGGGCGCGGGCACCGGCCTTTCGGCCGAAGGCGTTCTGCACAAGCAGCGTGTGATCGAGGCCGCAGCAAGGCTGCACGCGCAGGCAAGCCAGCTGCTCGACGTGCTGGCCGCTTTCGGTGGCTTCGAGATCGCCATGATGGCAGGCGCCATGCTGAAAGCCGCAGAGCTGCGCAAGCTGCTGCTGATCGACGGCTTCATCGTCACCAGCGCGCTGCTCGTCGCCGCGCGCCTGCAGCCGAATATCCTGGACTATTGCCTGTTCTCGCACTGCTCCAACGAACAGGGACACCGCCAGATGCTGGAAGCGCTGAACGGCCGGCCGCTGCTGAACCTTGGGCTGCGCCTGGGTGAAGGCACGGGCAGCGCGCTGGCACTGCCGCTGGTGCATGCCGCCGTGAACTTCCTCAACCGCATGGCCACCTTCGCCTCGGCGCAGGTCAGCGAGAAAAACGGCTGATGCACCAGCTGCGCCTGTTCTTCACCGCGCTGCAGTTCTTCACGCGGCTGCCGATTCCGCGCTGGGTCGGCTTCGATCCGGCGTGGCTGCACCAGTCTTCGCGCTACTTCCCGCTGGTTGGCGTGGTGGTGGCGGCCATCGCGGCCGGCGTGTACGCAGCTGCGGCACTGGCCTTGCCCGTGCCGCTCGCCGTACTGCTGTCGACAGCGGCCAGTATCTACGCTACCGGCGCTTTCCACGAAGACGGCTTTGCCGATACCTGCGACGGCCTGGGGGGCGGCGCGACGCGCGAGCGTGTGCTGGAGATCATGAAGGATTCGCGCATCGGGGCTTACGGCGCAATCGGCATCATCCTGATGCTGGCCGTGAAGTGCGCCGCGCTTGCCCAGCTGCCACCGCTGGCCGCTGTGGGCGCCCTGTTCGCCGCGCACCCCGCCTCGCGCCTGATGGCGGCTGCGCTGATCTGGCGCATGCAGTATGCGCGCAGCGAAGGCAAGTCAAAACCACTGGCGCAGCAAATGCGCACCGGCGAGTTCGTGCTGGCCTCCCTCGGCGCCCTGCTGCCGCTGCTGGCCGTGGGCGCTGCCGGCTGGCTCGCGTGGCAGGTGCTTGTCATCGGCGTGCTGGCGATGGCGCTCAGTGCCGCTTGGCTGGCGCGCAAGTTCGCGCGCAGGCTTGGCGGCTACACCGGCGACTGCCTCGGCGCGGTACAGCAGCTGACTGAAGCCGTATTCTATCTCTGCGCTGCCGCCGGCGCCGGGGCCGCCGCGTGGAACTGGTCCTGATCCGCCACCCGCGGCCCGCGGCCGCGGAGGGGCTGTGCTATGGCAGCAGCGATCTCGATGCGGACAGCGCCGCGCTGGCGCAGTGCGCGGCTGCCGTCCGGGACCAGCTCGGCGCGCTGCAGCCAGCTGCAGGCACCCTCTGGTTCAGCAGCCCGCTCCTGCGTTGCATGAGGCTGGCCGACATGCTGGCGCCCGGGTGTTCGCGGGACGCGCGCATCGCCGAGATGGACTTCGGCGCGTGGGAAGGCAAGCCCTGGCCAGCGATTCCGCGCGCGGAGGTGGACGCCTGGGCGGCAGACCTGCTGCACTACCGCCCCGGCGGCGGCGAAAGCGTGGCCGGCGTGGCCCAGCGCGTGCAGTCCTTCCTGGACGGCTTGCGCAGTGCCAGCGGCGAGCGTGCCGTCATCATCTGCCACGCCGGCACTATCCGCCTGATCACCGCACTTGCCGGTGGCCAGCCGCTCGAACAGGCAGCGCTCAACGCTGCCGCCACACCCCATTCCATCGCCTACGGCGAAGTCCTCCTGTTGCCCTTGCGCGCCAAGCCCGTATAATGGCGGGGTTTTGGTGCCCGCGTTCGAACTCTTGAACGCAGTTAAACGGGAAACACGAACCGTCCTTCGGCCAACGTGTGCTGCCCCCGCAACGGTAAGCAAGTGCCCGCTCCACAAGAGCGGCAGCCGCCCTCACAACCACTGTGCAATGTGCATGGGAAGGTAAAGCGGCCATACTTGCCAGCCCGGATACCGGCCAAATCAGGTGGAAGCGCAGTTCGCCGCGCTTCTGTTCAATCCAGCCTACGGGGACGTGGGCCGGTTGCTCATTTTGAGAAGATTTGTCATGACCTTACCCGTAACACGGCAGGCGACCATTGCGTCCCTCGCCCTGGCCATCGCTACGCCATCCATCGCCCAGACCACCGCCATCGACGCTGTCATCGTGACCGCGACCCGCACCCCGCAAAAGGCGAGTGAAGTCATCAGCGATACCGTCACCATCACCTCCGACGAAATCGCCCGCGCCGGCGTGGGCTCCGTCACCGAACTGCTGCAGCGCCAGCGCGGCCTCGAAGTGACCCGCAACGGCGGCCCAGGCACCAACTCCACCGTCTTTATCCGCGGCGCGAACAGCAACCAGAATATCGTGCTGGTGGACGGCGTGCGCATCGGCTCCGCCACCAGCGGCGCCGCCAACTGGAGCGCGATTCCCCTCAGCGCCATCGACCGCATCGAAATCGTGTACGGCCCACTGAGCACGCTGTATGGCGCGGACGCCATCGGCGGCGTGATCCAGATCTTCACCAAAAAAGGTAAAGGCGAGCCGGCGCTCACCGCCTTCGTTGGCGCAGGCAGCGACAGCACGCGTGAAGCCGACGCCTCCATTGCCGGCAGCACCGGCAAAGTGAGCTACGCCCTCAGCGCAGGCAAGGAGCGCTCGGACGGCTTCTCGGCCACCAGGCCCGGCAACTTCTCCTACAACGGCGACGACGATGGCTACGACCGCAAGAGCGCAGCCGGCCAGTTCACCGTGCAGCTCGCGCCAGGCCATGAAGCGGGCGCCCTCTTCCTGTACAGCAGCACCGAAGCGGACACCGACGCTGGCGCCGGCAGCTATAACGCGCACAGCATCCAGGACCAGAACAACGTGGCCGTGTTCAGCCGCCACCAGCTGCTTCCTGGCTGGAGCATGCAGTTGCAGGCTTCGCAGTCGCGCGACAAGGGCGGCAATTTCAGCAACGCCACCCCGGCCGGCGCGAGCCAGATCAACACCAAGCAGACGACTTACAACTGGCAGAACGACATCCAGCTGGGCAGCGATACGCTGCAGCTGCTGGCCGAACACCGCAAGGAAGAAGTGGTGTCCAACACGGCCGGCCTGACGCGCGAGCGCAAGACCAGCTCCTACGCCGCCACCTACAATATGAAGCGCGGCGCACACCTGCTCAGCTTCGGCGCGCGCAACGACGACAGCTCGCAGTACGGCAGCAAGGGCACCGGCTCCGCAGGCTACGGCTACCGCTTCAGCAGCGCGCTGCGTTTCAACGCAAGCTTCGGCACCAGCTTCCGCGCGCCAACCTTCAATGAACTGTACTACCCGGGCTACGGCCAGCCGGGCAACAAGCCTGAAAAAGGCCGCAACGCCGAAGCAGGCCTGCAGTACAACGACGGCAAAACCCAGCTGGGCGCCGTGTACTACCGCAACAAGCTGAGCGATCTGCTGGTGAGCACCACCCCGTGCCCGCTGCCGGGCTTCCAGTTTGGCTGTGCCTACAACGTGAACAAGGCCACGCTGGAAGGCCTGTCGCTGTCGGCACAGCACCAGCTGGGCGACTTCGCACTGAGCGCCAGCGCCGACTTCCAGGATCCGAAGGACGACACAACGGGCAAGCAGCTGGCCCGCCGCGCCAAGCGCCACGGCAACCTGGCTGTGGAATACGGCACCGGCCCGCTGCGCGGTGGCCTGGAATGGCAAGTATCTTCCTCGCGTTTCGACAATGCGGGCAATACGGCGCGCCTGGGCGGCTATGGCCAGGTCAACCTGTTCGCCACCTGGCAGTTCGACCGCGACTGGTCCGCACTGGTACGCTGGAATAATGTGGCCGACAAGCAGTACGAACTGGCCCGTTATTACAACAACGCCGGTTCGACCGTGTTTGCCGGCCTGCGTTATGGTATGAAGTAAGCCATGCATCCTCTTACCGCCGCCTTGCGCTACCGAAGCAGCCTGATTACCTCGGGCCTGCTGGCTGCGTGCGTCGCCTGCTTTGCCTTCGCAGGCATGACAGGCTCCGTCAGCATTCCGCTGGCGGACATGCCGGCGGCGGTGGGAGAGCTATGGAACGGTGGCGCCGGTTCGCTGGCCGCCACTCTGCTTGAACTGCGCGTGAGCCGTGCCCTCACGGCCTTCGTGACGGGCGCCGCGCTGTCGCTGGCCGGCGTTATGATGCAGGCCTTGCTGCGTAACCCGCTGGCCGATCCCTATGTGCTGGGTATTTCCTCCGGCTCCGCCGTCGGTGCGCTGGGCGCACTGATGCTGATGACCGCTGCCTGGGTCGTGGACCTGAGCGCCTTCGTGGGCGCCGTCGCGATCTCGATGCTGCTCTATTTTCTCGCCCGCCGCGACCTGCGCGGCGGCACCGCTGCCGAAGGCGGCACAGCCCTGCTGCTGCTGACCGGCGTCATTCTCACCTCCCTGTGCTCCGCCCTGGTTACGCTGATGCTGTCCATCGCGCCCGAAAACCAGGTGCGCAATATGGTGTTCTGGCTGATCGGCGACCTGTCCGGCGCCCCGCTGCGCTGGACGCCGTGGATCGTGCTGGCGGCAGGCCTGGTTTATGCGCTCCGGAATGCGCGGGCCATGAACGTGCTCGCGCTGCACGCGGAAGCCGCTGCCACGCTGGGCATTCATGTTGGCGCGCTGCGCAAGGGACTGTTTTTCGTTTCGGGCCTGCTGACCGCCAGTGCTGTCACCACGGCGGGCAGCGTGGGCTTTGTGGGCCTGATCATTCCGCATGCGCTGCGCTTTGCGGTCGGCCCCGACCACCGGCTGCTGATTCCTGCCGCCACGCTGACAGGCGGCGCCTACCTGGTGCTGGCGGATACGCTGGCGCGCACGGCGATCGCGCCGCAACAGCTGCCGGTCGGCGTCATCACCGCGCTGATCGGCGCCCCGGTCTTCCTGTATCAATTGCACCGGCTGAGGAAATGATGATCGCGACTTCCCAGCTGCAGCTCCGCATCGGTAACCGCCTGCTGGCGGACAATCTTGACTGGCAGGTTGGCGACGGCGAATGCTGGAGCGTTATCGGCCGCAATGGCGCCGGCAAGAGCACCCTGCTGCGCACACTGGCCGGATTGCGGCCGATTGATGGTGGCAAGGTGACGATACAGGGCCGCGCCCTGGACGACTGGCCGCTGGATGAACTCGCCCGCACCCGCGCCTTCCTGGCGCAAGGCCGCAACGACGCTTTCTCCTACAGCGTTATCGAAACCGTGCTGGCGGCACGCCACCCCTATCACGGCAAGCGCTATTGGGAAGACAGCGATGACCACCATTTCGCGCTGAACGCATTGACGGCGATGGAAGTGGATCACCTGGCTGCGCGCGACGTGCGCACGCTTTCAGGCGGTGAGCGGCAGCGCGTGGCGATTGCCGCCATGCTGGCGCAGGACACGCCCATCCTGCTGCTCGACGAGCCGGCGAATGCACTCGATCTCGCGCACCAGGTCAGCGTGATGGGCCTGCTCGCAAAGCTGTGCCGGGAACAGGGCAAGACCGTGGTGATGGTCGGCCATGACCTCACGCTTGCGCACAGCGTTTCAAGCCATGCGCTGCTCCTGATGGGCGATGGCCGCTGGCTCGCAGGGCCCGTGGACGAGGTGATGCAGCCTGCCATCCTCAGCGACTACCTGGACCACCCGATCGAACTGATACGGCACGGCACGCGCAGTATCTTCATTCCTAAAGAGACACCCGCATGAACGAACTGACACCGGAAGAAAGCGCGGCACTGAATGAGCGCCACCGCGCGCGCATGGAACGCAAGAAGGCCGTTATCGACGCCAAGATCGCGGCGGCGGACAAGGAAATCGGTATCATCATCGTCAATACCGGTAACGGCAAGGGCAAGAGCTCCAGCGGCTTCGGCATGGCGATACGCGCCATGGGCCACGGCATGAAGGTGGGCGTGGTGCAGTTCATCAAGGGCGCCATGTCCACCGGCGAAGAGAAATTCCTGCGCCGCTTCCCTGAAGAAGTCAGCTTCCACGCGATGGGCGAAGGCTATACCTGGGAAACGCAGAACCGTGAACGCGACATCGAAAAGGCGCAGGCGGCCTGGGAGCAGGCACGCAGCTTCCTGCGCGATCCCGCCGTTGGCATGGTGCTGCTGGATGAATTGAATATCGCGCTGAAGTACCGCTATCTGGATGTGGACGTGGTTATTGCCGACCTGCTGGACCGACCGGCCATGCAGCACGTCATCATCACCGGCCGCGGTGCGCCGCCGGAGCTGGTGGCGGTGGCCGACACCGTTACCGAAATGAACGTCGTCAAGCACGCCTTCAAGGCCGGCATTGGCGCCCAGGCAGGAACGGAGTGGTAATGAGCAGCGCCGTCCAGTGCCGCGCCGTGCTGCTGGCAGCAGTGGCTTCGGGACAGGGCAAAACCACCGTTACCGCGGCGCTTGCGCGCAAGCTGGCACGCAGCGGCCACCGGGTGCGCGTGTTCAAATGCGGGCCGGATTTCATTGACCCGATGGTGCTGGAGCGCGCCAGCGGCGCCCCGGTTGAATCACTGGATCTGTGGATGGTTGGGGCCGGGCGCTGCGCGCAGCTGCTGGCCGAGGCAGCACAGGAAGCGGATGCGATCCTGATCGAAGGCGTGATGGGACTGTACGACGGCAATCCGTCTGCCGCCGACCTCTCGCGCCATTTCGGCGTGCCGGTACTGGCCGTGATCGATGCGGGCGCCATGGCGCAAACGGCCGGCGCGCTGGCGCATGGCCTGCGCGACTATGGGCCGGTTGAAATGGCGGGCGTGATCGCCAACCGCGTCGGCAGCGCTGGACACGCGAACATGGTGGCTTCGGCCCTGCGCGATATTCCGCTGCTGGCCACACTGCCGAAACAGAAACGTGCCCTGCCCGAACGCCATCTCGGTCTCGTGCTGCCGAACGAGGTTGCAGGAATCGATGCGCTGCTCGACGAGCTGGCCGACCAGCTCAGCTTCGCCGATGCGGCATGGCAGTCGCTGCCGCCGGTCGAATTCACCGTCCCGGAGCCAACGCCGCCTGCGCAGCAGCTGCTGGCAGGCCGCACCATCGCGGTGGCGCGCGACGCCGCCTTCATGTTCCTCTACCCGGCCAACCTGCAGGTGCTGGAATCGCTGGGCGCCACGCTGCGCTACTTCTCACCGCTGGCCGATGAAGCGCTGGCGCAGGATACGGATGCCGTCTTCCTGCCCGGCGGCTATCCCGAACTGCATGGCGCCGCCCTCGCCGCCGCAGCGAACTGGCAGGCCAGCATCCGCGCGGCGCACACACGCGGCATTCCGATCTATGCAGAGTGCGGCGGCATGATGGCGCTTGCGGAACAACTCACCGGCAAGGACGGCACAACATGGCCGATGGCCAGCCTGCTGCCTGGCCAGGTGACCATGCAGGAACGGCTTGCCGGCCTCGGACCACAGGCCATGCCCACGCCGCAGGGCGAGCTGCGCGGCCACACTTTCCACTATTCGCGCCTGGAATCGCCGCTTGTGCCGGTAGCGCATACGGTGAAACCATCCACCGGCACGGAGGGCGAGGCTGTCTACCGCGCCGGCTCGCTGCGCGCATCTTACTTCCACGCCTACTTCCCTTCGAATCCGGCTGCCACTGCGGCCCTGTTCCTGCCGGAGGCTGCATGACGCGCACCCTCGTTCTCGGCGGCGCGCGTTCCGGCAAGAGCGCCTACGCAGAGCGCCTGGCAGCCGCCAGCGGCCGGGAGGTGGTCTACATCGCCACCGCGCAGGCGGGCGATGGCGAAATGGCGCAGCGCATTGCCCTGCACCGCCTGCAGCGCCCATCGCAGTGGGTAACTGTAGAAGAGCCGCTTGCGCTCGCGAAGGCATTGCGCGAGTGGCGCTCGGCGCAACGCGTGGTGCTGGTAGACTGCCTCACGCTCTGGCTCAGCAACCTGCTGTTCGCTGACGGCACGAGCTATCCCGATGTCGGCACCATCACGCTGCCGGCCCGCTTCAGTGAGGAACGCGCGGCGCTGCTGGAAGAACTGTCGCGCCCCGACGGCGATGTGATCTTTGTATCGAATGAAGTCGGGCTTGGCATCGTGCCATACGGCGCGGTGTCGCGCGCATTCACCGACGAAGCCGGGCGGCTGAACCAGGCAGTTGCCGCGCTGTGCGACCGCGCAATCTTCATCGCGGCGGGCCTGCCGCTCACATTTAAGGACACGCCATGCTGAGCGGCCTGTCCTGGCATATCGTTGCGCTGCTCCTGCTGGCCGGCGTGGTGCTGGACCTGGTGCTGGGCGAGCCCCGCCGCTGGCATCCGCTGATTGGTTTCGGCAAGCTGGCGAGCACCATCGAAGCCATGCTGAATAGCGGCCGTGCGCGCATCGCGCGCGGAGTGTTGGGCTGGACACTGGCCGTCGTACCGCTCACCGTTGCCAGCGTGCTGCTGTGCCAATCCGCCATCGGGCTGGCAGCACACGCGGTGCTGCTCTATCTCTGCATCGGCCTGCGCAGCCTGCGCGAGCACAACCTGCCCATCGCCGCGGCGCTGCGCGATGGCGATCTGCCCGCCGCACGCGAACTCACCGGCCGCATCGTCAGCCGCGACACCGCCAACGCCGGCGAAAGCGATCTGGCCAAGGCGAGCACGGAATCGCTGCTGGAAAACGGCAATGATGCCGTTTTCGGTACCCTGTTTTGGTTCGCCGTGGCGGGCGGCCCCGGTGCGCTGCTGTTCCGCCTCGCGAACACGCTGGATGCCATGTGGGGCTACCGCAATACGCGCTTCCTGCACTTCGGCCGTTTCGCTGCGCGCTTCGACGATGTGCTGAACTATATTCCCGCACGCCTGACGGCCTTCTCCTACCTGCTGCTGGCGCCCGGACGCAAGGCCAAGCAGCGTGCCCTGTATTGCTGGCGCCATCAGGCGCCGCTCTGGAGCAGCCCGAACGCCGGCCCCGTCATGTCCACAGGCGCCGGTGCGCTGGGCCTCGCGCTCGGCGGCGCCGCCATCTACGATGGAGAGACCGAACAGCGCCCCCTCCTGGGCCTCGGCGCTGCAGCGCAGACAGGCGATATCCGCCGCGCATGGCAGCTCGTTGCGCTGACAACGCTGCTCTGGCTGGCGCTCGCCCTGATCAGCGCCGTCATCACATTTGGAGCCTGGCATGCTTGAACATGGCGGCAACCTGCGCGACGCCGCACGGCGCTATGGCCGCGAGGACTGGCTCGATCTGTCTACCGGCATCAATCCGCACTGGTATCCCCTTCCTGCCATTGCGGAAAATGCCTGGCACCGGCTGCCCGAAACCGATCCGGCGCTGACGCGGTCAGCCTGCCGCTACTATGGTGCGCCCGGCATGCTCGCCGTCGCCGGCACCCAGGCTGCGATCCAGGCCCTGCCCCGTTTGCGCGCCCCGTCGCGCGTCGTCATCGCCGCACCGTCGTATGCCGAACACGCCCACCACTGGTCGCGGCACGGCCACTCGGCACAGCAGGTGCGGTACAGTGAACTTGACGCCGCCGTTGGCGATGCCGACGTGCTGGTGGTCTGCAATCCGAACAATCCCACCGGCGCCACCGTGGCGCGCGCGCAGCTGCTTGACTGGGCGGCGCAGCTGGCTGCACGTGGCGGCTGGCTGGTGGTGGACGAAGCCTTCGCCGATACCGATGGCGCGCAGTCCGTTGCGGATGCCAGCGCTGTGGAAGGTCTCATCGTATTGCGCTCGGTAGGAAAATTTTTCGGCCTCGCAGGCCTGCGCCTCGGCTTCGTTGCGGCGCATCCGGCGCTATTGACGAAACTGGCCGACCTACTGGGTCCCTGGGCCGTCAGCGGCCCCGCGCAGCAAATTGCCACCGCCGCATTGCGGGACGAGCATTGGCAACAAGCCAACCGCCTCACGCTGCAAGCAAGCAGCAAGCGGATGCAGCAGCTGCTTTCCCGATATGGCATACAGGGCCACGGCCCGGCCCTCTTCAAATGGTGGCCGGAACCGGATGCAGAAGCCTTCCACGAACACATGGCGCAGCGCGGCATCTGGGTGCGCCTGTTCCGTGAAGCCGGGCGCGGCATCCGCCTCGGTTTGCCGCCGGACGAACAAGGCTGGACGCGGCTCCAGCAAGCACTCACAGAATGGACACAACGATGAAGAAGCTCCTGCTCGCCGCCCTGCTGCTTTCAACGCAGGCGCACGCCTCGGTTACGGTCCGCGACGACGACGGCAATGCCGTGACGCTGCCCAAGCCCGCGCAGCGCGTGATCGCCATGGCGCCGCATGTGACGGAACTGATCTTTGCGGCAGGCGGCGGCGACAAGATCGTTGGCACCGTCAGCTACGCCGACTATCCCGAAGCGGCAAAGAAGATCCCCCGCCTCGGCAGCAACCGCGAAGTCGATATGGAGCGGGTGGTGGCGCTGAAGCCCGACCTCATCGTCGTCTGGCGGCACGGCAGCTCGGAACGCCAGATCGAACAGCTGCGCAAACTGGGCTTCCCCCTGTTCCACAGCGAGCCCAAAAAACTGGACCAGATTGCAGACAACATCATCAACATGGGCAAACTGATGGGCACCGAGGCGGCGGCAGAAGCGGCAGCGAAGGAGCTGCGCCAGAAGCTGGCAACTCTGCGCACCCGGTACGCAAGCCGCCCGCCGGTGCGCACTTTCTACCAGGTGTGGGACAAGCCGCTCTATACGCTGAACGGCGCCCACATCGTCAGCGATGCCTTGCGTGCCTGCGGCGGCGAGAACATTTTCGCATCGCTGAAAGTGACGGCGCCGGTGGTAGGTATCGAAGGCGTGCTGCAGGAAGATCCGGAAGCGATTTTCGGCACCGCAGAAAAGGACTATGGCGGCGTTGCCCTGTGGCGGCCATACACGCAATTGCAGGCGGTCCGCCAGGGCAACCTGTTCACCCTGAACGGCGACCTGCTGAACCGCGCAGGCCCGCGTATGATCGAAGGCACCGCCGTGCTGTGCGATAAGCTTGAAGAGGCACGCCAGCGCCGCAAGAAATGATATGAACTTTCCTTTCCGAACCCTGATGGTGCAAGGCACCACTTCCGATGCCGGCAAGAGCACGGTGGTCGCGGCACTCTGCCGCCTGCTGAAACGGCAAGGCGTCAGCGTGGCGCCGTTCAAGCCGCAGAATATGGCGCTGAATAGCGCAGTCACGGCGGACGGCGGCGAAATCGGGCGCGCGCAGGCGCTGCAGGCCATTGCCGCAGGCGTGGCGCCGCATACGGACATGAATCCCGTGCTGCTCAAGCCCTCCAGCGATATCGGCGCCCAGGTCATCATCCATGGCAAGGTGCGCGCCGAGATGAATGCGCGCGACTATCACCAGTACAAGACCGTGGCCATGTCGGCCGTGCTGGAATCGCACCAGCGCCTGCTTCAGCAATACGAAGCTGTGGTGGTGGAAGGCGCGGGCAGCCCGGCCGAGATCAACCTGCGCGACCGCGACATCGCCAATATGGGTTTTGCCGAGGCAGTGGACTGCCCGGTGATACTGGTGGCTGACATCGACCGTGGCGGCGTATTTGCGCATATCGTCGGCACGCTGTCCTGCCTGTCCGAGTCGGAACGCCAGCGCACCGTGGGCTTCGTGATCAACCGCTTCCGCGGCGATATCAAGCTGCTGGAACCGGGCCTGGAATGGCTGGAACAGCAGACCGGCAAACCGGTGCTGGCCGTGCTGCCCTACCTGCATGGCCTGTTCCTCGACGCGGAGGACGCGGTGCAGGCGGTGCAGGCCGAACGTGGCGCCTTCCGCATTGCTGTGCCCAGCCTGCCGCGCATGAGCAATCACACGGATTTCGATGCATTGCGTGCGCATCCCGATGTGGACCTGCGCTTCGTGCGCGAGGGCGAGCCGATACCGCCGTCGGACCTGATCATCCTCCCCGGCAGCAAGAACACGCGGCGCGACCTGGCCTGGCTGGAAGCGCAAGGCTGGCCGCAGCAGATTGCAAAACACCTGCGCTATGGCGGCAAGGTGATGGGCATCTGCGGCGGCTTCCAGATGCTGGGCCTGAGCGTGCGTGATCCGCATGGCGTTGAGGGAGCGGCCGGCGAATCAGCTGGACTGGGCCTGCTGGAGATGAGTACAACGCTCACCCAGGAGAAACGCCTGGAACAGGTGAGCGGAGAATGCGTGTTCGCCGATGCCACCGTGAGCGGCTATGAAATCCATATGGGCGTATCGAGTGGCCATGCGCTGGACCGCCCCGCTTTCCGCATCGGCGGTAGGCCGGAAGGCGCGCTGTCGGAAGACGGCCAGTTGCTGGGGACCTATCTGCACGGTGCGTTCGACACGCCGCAGGCTTGCAAGGCGCTGCTGGACTGGGCCGGCCTGCACAGCAGCCGCACGGTGGACACCTCGGCGCTGCGCGAAGCAAGCCTGGAGCGCCTGGCTGATGCCACCCAGCCGCTGATGGACGCCCTGCTCAAGCTGTAGGCAGGCAAGGCGGCAGCCAGAATCGGCCTTTTGTGGAACAATAGGCCCATGTCCAGTTCCGACTTCACCAAGCGCTATCTTCCCTGGGTGGTTGCCACGGCCCTCTTCATGGAGCAGCTGGACTCCACCATCGTCAACACGGCGGTGCCGACCATGGCTGTCAGCCTTGGCGTTACGCCGCTCAGTCTCAAATCGGTCGTTACCAGCTATATCCTCAGCCTTGCAGTCGCCATTCCCGTCAGCGGCTGGATGGCGGACCGCTTCGGCACCCGGCGCGTGTTCATGTCGGCGATCGCGATCTTCACCATTGCTTCGATACTGTGCGGGCTGTCGGTCAACACGCCCATGCTGGTGGCGGCGCGCCTGCTGCAGGGCTTCGGCGCAGCGATGATGATGCCGGTCGGGCGCATTACGATCATCCGCACCTTCCCCAAAGCGGAACTGCTGTCGGCGATGAACTTCGTGATCATCCCCGCACTGATCGGCCCCCTGCTCGGACCCACGGTGGGCGGCCTGATTGTGTATTGGCTGTCATGGCGCGAGATCTTCTTCATCAATGTGCCGGTGGGGCTGGCCGCCATCTGGCTTGCCTGGCGCTATATGCCGGACTATCGGGACGAACAGCCCCGGCCTCTCGATGTCATGGGCCTGATCCTGTTCGGCGCCGGCATCGCGCTGCTCTCATGGCTGCTCGAAATCTTTGGCGAGCACCGCATCGACGTCACATCGACCATCGTGCTGTTCGCCATTTCCGGCTGCCTGCTGCTTGCCTACTTCCTGCATGCGCAGCGCGAAGCGCATCCCCTGCTGCGGCTGGAGCTGTTCCGCGTGCGCACTTTCCGCATCTCGGTGATGGGCGGCTTCCTCACGCGCCTGGGTGTGGGCGGCCTGCCTTTCCTGCTGCCGCTGCTGTACCAGCTGGGCCTCGGCCTGCCAGCGTGGAAATCGGGGTTGCTGATGATGCCTTCCGCCGCTGCCGCAATGGCGATGAAGTTCATCTCCGTGCGGGTGCTCGGGCGCTTCGGCTACCGGCAGGTGCTGGTGGTGAATACGGTGCTGATCGGCGTTACCATCAGCCTCTATTCCTTTGTGCACGCGGGCACGCCGCTGTATGTGATCGTTGCGATCAGCCTTTGCCTCGGCTTCTTCAACTCGCTGCAGTTCTCCAGCATGAACAGCATTGCCTACGCCGACGTGGAGCAGCGCGATTCCAGCATGGCCAGCACCATCGCCAGTTCGATGCAGCAGCTGTCCATGAGCTTCGGCCTCGCAGCGGGCTCGCTGATTACGGGATGGTACCTGGGCGATGTGCCGCAGTCGGACCGCGTGATGCTGACCAGCGCCCTGCACTACGCCTTCCTTACGCTGGCCGTGCTGACCATCATTTCGTCCGCGATGTTCTGGTCCCTGCGCAAGGAAGACGGCGCGAGCATCAGCGGCTCGGCAAAAGTGGCGACGGCTGCGACCGAAGCGCAGACGCCGCCGGACGCGTAAGCCTTTACTTCGCCGCCGCCGCAATGGCGTTGCGCGCGGCCTGCTCCTGCGCAGGCAAGTGCAAGCGCTGCGCCATGCTCAATGCTTCCTTGCGGTCGGCGTCTGCCTTCGCTGCATCGCCGCGTTTCTGTGCGACGGCGGCGGTTTGCAGCAGCGAGTAAGGCACGAATACATCGAACTTGATCTGGCGCCGGATATCCAGGCTCTGTTGCGCGTAGCGCGCGGCGCCGGCCATATCGCCCTTGGCCTCCGCCACTTCGCCGAGGTGGCGTACTACATACGAGAGCTCCAGCTGGCAGCCCGCAGCGGTGGCGGTTTCCGAGGCCTTTTTCAGGTCCGGTTCGGATGCCGGCACCTTGTCGGACACCTGGTACATCAAGCCGCTGAAGAACAGCGCATCGGCTTTGCGGCAAGGATCTTTCAGCTGCTTCGCCACTGAGGAAAATGCCGGCTGCAGCGACATGAAGTCGCCCTTGTCGGCCCCCGTCAGACGGCGGAAGTAAGTCGACACCAGTTCCGCATGGCGGGCCTGCGCCTGCTGTTCTTCCGGCAGGCCTTTTGCTTCGGCGAGCAAAGCCTTGACCGTGGCCGGTTCGTCGGCCGCTGCCACGCCGGACAGACGCGCGTTCTGCTGGGTGCGCACACGCAGCATCAGCAGGTCGAAGCGCTGCTGCGCATCGGGCTTGGCCTGCATGCTCTTGTCGATTAACGCGTAAGCCTGCTTGAAATTACCGGAATACATAGCCTGCTCGGCAGGATTGAGCAGGGGTGCAGCTGCAGCCAGAGCGGCCACCAGGACAGTGTTCATATCGTCTCCATGGAAAATATGTGTCCGGATACTAGCATGGAGGAATGCGTAAACGTAAAAAAGCCCGCTAGATTCATCTAGCGGGCTTTCTCGGTATAACAGCCTGACGATAACCTACTTTCACACTGGTTGCAGCACTATCATCGGCGCAAAGTCGTTTCACGGTCCTGTTCGGGATGGGAAG
>Ga0209282_1000455_pt1 | contig 20099 bp, 7 predicted proteins | sample Mtrugardesep15_FD_187529 | JGI IMG/M metagenome (GOLD analysis project Ga0209282, IMG submission 187529) | Root nodule microbial communities of legume samples collected from California, USA - M. trunc garden sep15 (SPAdes) (version 2) | ecosystem: Host-associated > Plants > Roots > Nodule...
AAATATTTAATTACTTAAAAAAAAAAAAACCAACTATTGCTCCTTCACAACACGAGGTTTTGGATGGCTACATAAGGGTGATAATGATCGGTTTAAGCATCATCAAAATGGTCAAACGGTTACATTAAAAATAATTCCTTAGCATCTGAAAAAAGAATGTATGGTTAATTTTAGGCCTAAATGATATGGAAATGGTTGGTGAGATACTCGGTTGAGTATTATCAATTAGATATATGAATTCAAACAAATGATGTTTTTTCCCTTTTCCAAAAGCATTGATACTTCTAGTGAATGTAGTTTAAATGATTTTCTTTTTTTCTTTCAATCCCCTAGCATTGGATAAGTGGATTGCTGAAACAATCTCGAAAATTGATTTTTTTAACATCAAAAATTTCCTAAAAACACAAGTAAATGACTAAATTACCCTCGGCGGTAGTTAACTATCGCTGAAATATTTTCTTCAATTTTTTGCATATTCTTTACGCTGCCTTATTCTCCCCTAATTCTCTTCACTCTTCATCTTTTTCTTAACCCTTTTCCACATTCTCATTTTTACCAATTCTTCGTTTTCATGCATTCGCTTTCTAGTATGCTACAGTTATTTTGAATTGGGTATTTTTTGTTCAATTTTTCTCACGTTGATTTGGGTATTATTCTCACATGTTCAATTTTTGTATCCATGGATGCAGAAGCTGGTTTATCATTGAGGTTAAATGCTACTATGCCATCTTCAACAAATTCATCAAATGGGTCACTCACTGATAACTATTTTTGATTCCATTTGAATTCAAAACCAAACCCTTCTCTTTCACGGTGTTTACTTCATGAAAAACCAAACAAAAATGTTCATGTTAATCTCATAAAACAAGAACAAGGAAAAGTTTTGCTTTTGAAAGAATTATGGAGAAGGAAAAGTTTAAACAATTTAAAAGAATTGAATTGATTGCTTCTGAAAATTTTGTTTGTAGGGTTGTGATGGAAGCACTTGGTAGTCATTGGACTAATAAGTATTCAGCGGTAGTTAACTACCGTTGTGCCCAACGGTAGTTAACTGCTGTCGGATATACCAGCGGTAGTTAACTACCGCTGGGGGTAATTTAATTATTTACTTGTGTTTTTAGGAAACTTTTGATGTCAGAAAAGCAACTGTCAACAATCTCATACCAACAACCACTACAGTTTAGTTTTATTATATTATGTTATCATGTTATTTGGTTACTTTATTAATAAGGGTAAAAATGGAATAAAAAATCATAACATATTCCATTCCGTTGATTTTCTAAACAATGAAATGAGAAATTTGTCCAGCTCCATCATAAAATGTCCAAACAATGGATTTGAATCTCTGCTCCATTCGTTTCGCTCTGCTCCATTCTATTATCTTCCACTCGATTATGTTCCATCAATCTAGCCAGAGCCTTAAACTCAATGCCCGAGGGTTGTATTCAGGACCTTATGTTGACACTAAAGGCTTCAAACATAAAAGATTGTTACGACTGACCAAGATCTCCGACATAGAGGTTGACCACACCATGCATCGACCAACCTCTTTACTAACAAGATGGGATAACTTAGGGACTATGACCTCCCTACGTCACGATCCCCTCTGTCTTTGTCCAGTGCCCGACCAACTGGAGCAAGGTCCAAACGATAAAAATGTTTCTTCCTTATGAAGCATGCCACATATATGCCACATACTTATGTATCCCATCTAATCATTGTCAGTTGCGAAAGAATATTATGCCACATACTTATGTATCCCATCTAATCATTGTTAGTCATGAAAGAATATTCGATGGAGATCATACGCCCAAATTTAGGTTTGGGCCTCACAAAGGGGAAGGGATCAAATCCTAACAATATTAGACTATTACCTTTTCACCCTATGACTTACTCGCGCATCCTATTTTGTTTCGAAAATACCATTTCGTTCGTAGTATGAAATCCGAACCATATTGTAGGGATTTTCGGATTATATAATCCGAATTTGTGTATTGCCCAGAGTTTCAGAAAAACAATGACACATATTATTACGATGACATAATTAAAAATGGCAAAAACATAAAATAAATGTAAATAGACAAAAAAAGTAAAGATACAAATATAATACAAATTCTCATTTTATTAATATATAAATACTTTCATAATACATTTACAATAAAAATGAAGCTTATTACACAAAATTGTTACACACCTAATGACTATTTTATTAAATACATAATGCTAAACCTATGGTGCAAGAGAATGGAGGGGGAAGGAGGTTGGGGTAAGGTTTGTTTCCTTTCTACAACAAAGAAGACTTTGATGGTCAACATAACACCCAAACAAATCAACCTTACACCCAAGCAGATGGTGCCAATTTGCATAGTGGCACCAACACCTTTGATCGTTCATACAATCCCTAAATTATTATAGTAACCTTTTTGTATGTAAGGCCAACGGTGGAAGCACATTGCAGAAGAAAAGAGAAGAGATAATGTAAGATGATGGAATGAGAAATTGTGAAAGATTGATGAGTATTTATAGGAGAAATTTGTGAAGAATGTATGCATATAGTGTAACGACTCATAAACGAGGGTCAAAACATGTGTTTAACTTGTCATTAAAAAGTGTTCCATGGGTTAATTTTGGTGAGCAAGTAACTGTCCAAACTATGAGCTGGTTCATATCATATAATCCGAAATTATCCAGGAAATGTTTGGATTATATAATCCAAAAATGTTCAAGATTGTAATTTATAGGGTGAGAGAGTATTCTGAGTATACAATCCGAACCTTTTCAGTACATAATTTTTTTTATGTGGACCACATAACACCGACATTTTTTGTGGTCTACGATGCGCATAAATTTCTATAAATTAGTGTGCTTGGTTCATTTGTTGTAAAACACAACAAAGAACTATGAAAAGTTATCCGATTGATAAGAACTCGAAGATATTATCATAAGTTAGATCTTGCTACCACCATTGTTGATGATCTTAACTTCGTTTATGCTAAGTAGGTTAAAATTATTATTTCATTAGTAATTATTGCATAATTACGACCACTTTTATCTTATTTGCAGCTTTTTTCCTTTCGGTCTTTTCATAATATATTTCATAAAAGAAACATATTCTTTTTAGGGAAATAAAAGAAACATATCTTAAAGCATAATGAAAAATATCTATACACATTTATTACAACAAAAGCAAAAATGATAATAATAAAAATGCCAGGGCCCTTAAAGCATCATAGAGCTCTAATTAAAAATATTTCAAAGTGGTTAATTAGTTATACGTAAATTGTTCCTGAGCTGTGATCCGAAGCTTAGTTATACTTAAATTGTTCCCGTACATGACTTCATATATACGTATTTGGAAGTACATTTGAAAAATTATGTGTAATGTTTAAAAAATGTAAGGAGTGAAAAATAGTTTTGCTAACATGTTTAAGCAAAATAGCCTTGCCTCGTATGCAAATGTCTTTAACTATTTGATAAAAAAAATACATCATATTTCATGTAATTTATTGATCTAGTGACAAAAATTATCTTATGTATCATGTAAGATTTCTTTAATCTTTACACCATAAAAATTATCGTAAAATATAGGCCCCATTTGAAAGTATATTTATTTGCCGATGCAGGCAGCTTAGTTTAACATGCTAAAAAAAGCTAGCCATCCCTCAAAAAAAAAAAAAAAAGAAAGAAGCTAGCTATATAAAAAAAACATGTTTTATTTTTTGAAAAAAAAATGCTAAGAATCTATATATACGATGAGAAAAGTGCCGTGCTAAAAACTTTGAAGCATATATATTTTTCTTTTTTGAGGGAAGCATATATATTTTTCTTGAAAGGACTTTGGATCGCAGAATATATTCAAAATATCATACTTTATCATATGAAGAAATAAAAATTCAAAATTTAATTTTTGAACCGCTAATTATTTTAATATATATATTTTTATCAATTGAAGTACTAAAAACATATAATTTGACCAAATTATTAGACATTGTTATTTTTTTTTTGAGGGATAATTATTAGAAATTGTGTTGTTGTTATGCTTGCACAACCAACAACCAGCTTGTGAACAATCAACGATTTAAATCTTGTTTAAAAAAATGAGCTTTAATTAATAATAAAAAACACAAGATCATAAAATAGAATTCCTTAAAAAGATAATTATAGAATTAACCACCAATAAAGGTTGATTCGTTGGCTGATCATATTTTACAAGAGTGTAAATTCATTTCCCGTTGTTCGCCAATGGCCTTAAGATCTTACAGTTGAAATTGGAAAATCTGTAAGTACCTTTATTAGCGCTGCTCTCTAAACCTTAAGACCGACTATGTCCATATGGACTCTCAAACCCAACTCATCTAGACGTTTCTCAAATATAAAACCACAATTACTTAACCAACTGATAAGCCGTACACAGGTAGCGCATGCTGCAAGTTGCAACTTTTACAGTTAGAAGGCACACGAGTGCTCTTCCTCGTGGACAACCAAGCCCTAAAAATAGAATAGGGTTGCATTTTAAGAAGCCTACCAAACATCCTTTATTTTGTTTTGGGGTAGTGAATATTGTAATGTTTGTATGTTTATTCAATGTCGAAAAGGAAGAATACAAGTAGGGTCAGATTCTACAGGTGTTTGGTTTCAGCTTAAATTAACATAACCGCCATCAAGTTTTGTAAGGAAAATTAAAGGGTATCTACCAAAAAATCTGTACTACATTGTGGCCTCAAATGTCATCTTCAACAACTTCAAGTGGAGTGCAACACTATAGCACTTGTTTCTCATGCTCACTGGACCTAATTTATTTCTCTCCATCATTTGGTTGCCTTCTTTTTTAGAAAGTTTTATTTCCACTTTTTGGAAGGAAAACATTCGATATGAAAAAAATTGTTTGTGTTTGTGAAAAAGCACATAGATTAGAAAGTGTAAATGAGTGAGATTCATATCAATAGTGCACTAGACAGAAGGGATTTGGATTCTCAAATCTCCCTCCACCCTCAATATATCTTACTCTTGATTCTTTTAACGAATAAAATTTAAGAGAATTGAATATTGGAGTCTCACTAAAGTTAGGACGGACCTAAAAATTTAATGAGAGTATCGACAAAAATATTTACATATTACACATCAATGAATATTTAGACCAACAATTAGAGTTGAAGCCACATCATTAAGGAGTACCGGTTGTTTTCTTATCAAATTGGACGATTCTAGTGTCTCTCTTGGTATAAATTATTTTTATGCCTTTTAGAATACAATTTTTTTTATTAAGCTATTGTGATCGATTTTATTTAATACTATAAAAAAGACGGAGTTTAACGTGCTCGCTTATCTATTATACTTAATTATACATATGTCTATTTTATTGCAAAGGGATGAATGGGGTATCTATATTACTATTTTTTTTACGATTTGAAAAATAGTTTCTTTTGTGTTAACCCTTTGATTCTCATGGGAAAATGACTTTCGTATTTTAAAGTTTGATCGAGAAGTAAGTAAAGTGTGACCAAAAATTGTTTAATTCCAAAATTGAACTCAAGTTTGCATAAACAATTCGTCATTTGGTCGATTTAAAAAATAGTTGAATATGAATATCTTTACTTAGTAGTTTTATATTTGTAGAGGCTAAGGCCATTGATTGTTTTGGTACCCTTTTCCTTGTGCCGACCCTTATCACAATACTCACTCCATTTCATATTTTTGGTTGTCCTATTTTTTAATAGAAGAAATAAATCCCAACTAGGTTGGCTTGTCAAACTTCTAACCATTGGTTGTCCAAGTAATTTTTTTTTATCTTTTCAAAATAATGAGTTATTTTTTTAATAATTATAAGCTATAATCAACTTTTGTTCTCAATTTTGTCATTAGATATAATTTACATGATATATTTTTATGAGATTATTTATGAAACATTCTTTTTATAGAACTTAAAATAAATAATGAGAACATTCTTTTTATGAGTAGGTGTAGATTTTGTAAAAATAAAATAAAATACCGGTAGGTGTAGAAAGTGAATTTGATATCTAGAGTTTACATTCATACCCAATATACACCGATCACTTTCACTAAATCCGTGGCCATAATAATATAAGTACAGCACTTCTCTCTCTTTTATTTTTTTATTTTTTTTTATATATATATTTTTTTTTATTACGTTCATATGCTTTGGTTCACAATATAAGGGGTTTTGATAAATTGAAATTCGATTAGGAGGTAAGTAGTAAAATTCGACTAAGTATTGTTTTATCTAATATTTAAATTTGAGTTTTTCCAAACGATTGATCGTTATTAATGATATTATTAATCACTTGAGTCTAATTACTCGATTAAAATAAAAAAACTTTAACCATAAAATTAACATAAAACCTTAAACCACAAAAATAATATTTTGTTATTTACAAAAAATAAACGACATTAATTCATTAATACAATACAAATTCGCTAAAAAACAAAAAGGATAAATAAACTCACAAGTGTTAATAACATAAAACAAAGTACATACAAATATGACTATATTAAAGTTTATGAAATAGTCATACCTCCGGATCTGCAACGTTGACGACGCCAAAGTCATTGGCTGGAGCTGCACTGGATCGAAGTTGATCTGACAATCTAAACTGAACAAACACCACAACAAGACGAGAAACATAAATAACGCCGCACAAAGATGACAAACAAAACAACGTTGCACTAAAACGACGAAATCACGAAAGAAAATCTTAAATCGATGTGAAAATCACTTATTTACATAAAAGGGAAGAGAAAAACGATTTAGAAGCGTAATTTGAGATCAAAAATTGACCCTATACCATTTTCTCTTTGATGGATGAAGAAGAAAATAATTAGGGTTTTAGTTGAAAGCTTAGAAAAGAGAGAGAATTTTCATACTATGTTTTTTTTACCAAAATCATCTTAAAAGTAAGACATATAGCAAAAGATTATAATTTAATTACGGCGCGGGGTTATTATACCAGAATTGGACGCAAAGATAACTGTTAATTTTGATTGTTTGTCATTAATTAATGTATTGATGGTTGATTATGTAATCCTATGTCACTTTGCTTCCGTCCTTAGTAAAACTTTCAAAAAGTACACACTTTTCTTACTTTTTATTTAACAGCACTTTCTTTTGCAAGATTTTATTTTAGTGTGGCTGGGATATTCCCCTTTCACTTGCATAAGTCTACTCAATTCAAGGTAGTATGTAGGTGATGTCGTTTTGTCCTCTAACAAGCTTAAAAAATATGGTTAATCTTTATTTACTCATGTAATTTAATTTAAGGTGTTGATATTAAAGTGTAAATGATAGTCTCACATCTATAAATATGAGACTATCATTTACACTCGAATATCAACACCTTAAATTGAATCACGTGAGTAAATAAAGATTCATCTTGAATTAATTGAACTCGTTTGTAGTCAATGTAAGACTACCATTCATACTCTAATATCAACACCTTTATAAAATTATAAATTATGTTCAAGTTTTATCGCTTTTCAATGTATAATTTGAGTTTTCTGAATACATCTCTCATGCTCAATACTGACACTATTAAATTTGATGCATGAATATTACGGTAGTAAGGTGACTTGTGATAGACCCTGATATTATTATTTTTTATTTTTATTTTTTTATGTTTTGTGTTTGATAAATTTATCGTTACAAAACGGTTTGTAAAATGAGTAGTGTCTTTTATTAATTAGTTGGCCAAGCTTTGTAATCTCTTTTCAAATTTTATGTTTAATCAATGTAAATTTCCATTCTGAAAAATAAATACAACAGAAAACTAATCATGACAATTTTGAATTTTATCCAAGAAACACACTTTATGTACCAATTACAATCCAACCAACTACATAATGAAAACTAACTAAAAATGTAGTACAAGATGAGATACATATTCTTCTTCTTTTTCAATTTTTGTTGGCTACATTAACAAATGTATAAGAGATAGCACACAACAACTACAATCTAAAGTTGAAAGAAACATAGAAAAATACATAGTGCAATTATCTTCAGCTTAATTAATTCAAGGCAATGCATGCAGAAACCAACATTAATTTCTCTCTTCAACTAAGTCCATAAACTATTCAACTAGCTCATAACGAAACAAAAAATCAAAATGTCAGTGCTTAATTAGTAGAAAATGCTAGAGTTTGATTACTCCATTCCATAGAAACGTTCTCTAAATTGTTGTTAATTGTGGATGGAATGACCAACACCTGGACTATGCCCTGGAGATGTAGGCCTAAAATCATCAACTTCATACCCTACACGTCTTGAAGACTTCCCTTCATGATGAACAATGGATCTTTTATGAGGCTTTGTGCAATCTCTACACAACCTAGACCTCAAATGCCTCCCTTGAACAATCACAATTTCTTGTTGCAAAACCAAAAACAAAATAAGAACACAAATAATTTGAAGCCTTTTAGTGTTTTCCATGTTAAAAATTAATGTGTTAAGGTAATGAGCTAGAATGATATTTGTTTAGAGAAAATAAAAAATAGTGTTGGAAGGTATAGGAATGTTTTGGTGATAGTGAAAAAGTTGATGTAGCTAAGTTGGTATTTATACAAAAATGTTGAAAACCAAAAAGTGAATATAGCAATAAATATTTTTTTAAGGTTTGGACGACCGTGGCATGTGATGTCTTTCACTCCTCATCGCTGGGAAAAAGATTCCAAATGGTGACAACTTGTGAACTATATTAACTGTTTAAGCCCAACCTCTCAATTGAGTTAAAGTAACTAGTATCTTGTTTTTTCTTTGCTTTAATGTGTCTAGTTGTATTGTTCCTATTGTCTCTCTTTCTGTCCATCATGCTAATTTACATTATGCCACTTTGTCTAGTGTTGTTGGTTACATGTTTAGTTGTGTACTATTTGAGAAATGAGTAATGAGTGTATTTTTCAAATTTGGAGGCAGATTTCTATGTTATGTTGGATTGCATTAAGGCGTTGTCATAGAGCATTGTCTGTCTCTTTTTTGGTTTCAAAGCATGGCTCTTTTATAGTTATGCACATCAGATTAAAAAACACTCATTTATGTTAGTTATATAAAAATTTGTTTTTTTTTTGTTTTTTTTAACAAAGGGAAATAAAAAAGGAAAACAAAAGGAAGCGTCCTTAACTAGAGTCTAATAAACTCAACGTCCATTACATTCGTTAAGAGAATAGATGTCATGTTAGGGAGTTCTGAAAGACAATAAAGTCATTGCCACTCAGAGCATGATTCTTAGCTAGAAAGTCTTCTGCATCATTACCTCATGCTTGTAAATTAACCATTCAATCTCTAAAGAGAAGCTACTTGATAGTTCATGTCAAATTTTCATATTTGTGAAACACAACCAAACCTTTTTGAAGGGTATGAACCGCAATACTTGAGTCTCAGAGATACAACACTTGCTTATAGCAAAAATTCTAACACAACATCAAACCATGATGCAAATGCAGAGGTTACTAATGTTGCTGAGAAACCCATGAAGAAAATACCTTGTATGATAACGAATAAAACCACAAAAACCACCTAAATTAGATTCTTTTAAACATATACGCGGTGACATTCTTAAAAATAATATTAAAAACTATTATACAACTTTTTTAGCTGGTTGTTTAACAAACTTAAAATCAGTGTGATTTATGCTGATTATTTACACCCTCCGTCTCATTTTAATTGTCACTTTAACATTTTTTCTGTCTCAAAATAATTGTCATTTTATAATATCAAAGTAACATTTTTCCCCCACTAATTACCCTTATTCATTGAAATCCACTCTACTTAACTACTCCACTAACTACAATTAATAAGAGTATTTTAGTAAATTATACTAATTTTACCATTAAAATCAACTCAAATAATCATTTATTAACTTTTTAAAAAAAATCATTTATTAAGAACCATGCACAACTCTAAAACGACTAATGAGACGGAGGACGTATATAACAGGCTTAAAATCTATTAGATATGTTTTATAAAATTTCCCTCTATATTTCTCCTCTCTTGCAAAAGCAAAAGAACTCCTATTTGTCATGCATGTGTCTCTTATGGTGTGAGGATATGGTCATGTGCGTCTCTTATTGTTCATGCATGTGTTCATTTCTTATGTTTAAATATGTAGATATGTGCGTTTTTACAGCTCGTCAGTGGTGCAAATAGGGAGAATAATGGAGAAAATGTTGAGAACAAGAGAGATGCAACCGAGAATGTAATTTATATAGTTACCAATCTTCATTTAACTCTTTAATGACTGATTGATTAATCCTGTCGTATTTGTTCTCAACTATAACATAAGCAATGAAGATTATAACTAAATTTCAACAAGAGACACATGAAGCGGTAGACATAATTGAAAATGTATAAATAAATAATTATGTTATATATTTATCGTGAAACATTATACATAGACAACTTTGTGTTTATAATGAACAAGTTATTTATTGTAAAAATGCATGCAGGAGCCATAAACCCTTTTAACAAGGAGTTTATAAGTCTGTTTAGTACCAACCGGTTTTAAAGATGATTTTTAAAGACGGTTGGTAACAGATGCAAAATATTTTACACACTAAATTGGGACATTTTAATACACTTGCGCAACCGACATTAAAAAAACTTTAAAATCTGCTAAAAATACTTTATCTTCGACAGTGATCGATCCTTTAGATTTTATTTGAAGGGCGTAGACTCTTTCTCTAGGTGGATTTAGAGATTTCTTGGTTATTCATCTTTCTTGTGTTTTCACTCTTTTAAATTTACTCATTCATATATTTGAGTGGAAATACTCGTTGTATCTTTTCATAAATAACCTTTATTATTGAAGAGAATTACAAGACATACTCTAACTAATATACAAAATATGAATTACAAATCTCAATACACACACATTATTAAGCATTGAAATGGACAAATACGCCAATACAATTTTTTTTTTTAATTCAGAGCCTTTAGACATAGCAACCAGTTGTGGCCATGATCAAATTGTTAAAGTATGACTCACTAAAGAAGGCAAGGGGCGGCAACGTTAAGAGGTAATATTGTACACTGAATCGTAGTAGTACTATTTATATTGCTTGCAACACTGAAACCCTAATTCATCACAATAATAGAAACGAAATTATAATTGTTATATCGTTGCAGAGGTAGGCACTTTTGGCCAAACTGCGCTAACAAATATCGTGTGTTCATTGCCTTTTACTTTTGCTATCTTATTTAATCTTCTTTTACTAATTGTTGTTCTAACACAAATTTTATCAAATCAAATAGTAAGCATAATTAAAATCAAACCTAATAACCTTAAAAATAATGTTATTTATCATTAACCATATCCTTTATTGGATCTCAAATATAAACAAAAAAGTCTATGTGTTTGATTCAAATCTTGACCAAATACAGACTTTTTTTTGTTACATTTTTTTTTACTTATATTTGATTCCCAAGAAAGTACTTCATATATACCATAAAGTCCAAAGCATATGCTAATCTCTTTTAGTATTCTTTCTTACCAAACCCTTTGTACTCTCCCCTTCTAGATATCTTATTTCTTTTGTTGATTCCAAAAACCATAAGCCCCACACATACGCACAAACATGTAATTTATGTTACTTGACCTAGAATGTAGTCATAATGTATACATACCTAGTACAATGTAAGTACCAAATAAATCTATTAATTAATGAAATTAAAGTATTATAAACTTTATAAAGGTGTTATAGTTATTTTGTTTTCCCAAAAGTGTCTTTTTCCTTTGATACTACTCAAAGGCTGCTTCTATGAACCCTAAATTTGAAAGGCCTATTGCACTTTTGTCACTGTTCCTTTCACATGCACCTCCCCACTAACTAAGGACTCCACTTGTAATGCTATTCCATATACTAGTCAATGATCTCATGTGGGATTCGCTGTATACTAATTCCCTAGGTTAATATTAATATTATAGTAACTTTTTTGGAAGTAATGTACACATAAACTATAAACTATGATGTAACCAAAAAAAAAACTATAAACTATGAGTATTATTTATGAGAGACCTACCATTTATTTTGGTGTACTTCAGGAGAACCGTGCACTCACTCACTCACCCCTCTGGCAAACCTACCCTAGAATTTGCAGCTAGAGGATCCAAAAGAATTACATAAAAAGAATATAAACAAGAAGAAACAAATGAACACTCAAAAGATTCCCTCATGTTTTAATAAAGAAAGTTAAAAAAGAAATGAAAAAAAGTGGATTCCTCATACTTTGGGAGATCATTGGTTCTCAACTCGCATGCATATAATAATTTAATCAGATTTTGCCACCCATTTGTATAATAATAGTTCAGCAGCCATCAGATAGTACTTGCTAATGTTTTTAAATGCATGAATCTTTGTAAACTTGAAAGAATATGCTGACTTTATGAGAATATCACTGATTTGGCACACATTTCCATTTCCTTGTCTAAGTTCTTCACAATGTATTAGTAATTAGTATGATTAACATAAGTTAATATGTTGCTTCTTGATGCTTTGCTATGAGTAATAATTCTTGGAAAACAGATACTTCCCTATTTATTTTATCTTAATTCATGCATTCACTATATTTGTAAGCATATAAGCAACGAATTTGTTTAAGGAAGACTTTAAAGTTCAAATTTGGGTGTAAAGCATAAGTTGCTTGTATAAGTGGGTAGCTAAAATATTAGAGTCAGTTTAGTTTGAAAAAAAAACTTTTTTGTGCTCATTTTAAATTGCTTATAAGAAAATGAAAGTCTTTCAAAGTGAGTCATTGTGATAAAAATAAAATGTTAAGAAGAGATGATGCGTTTCTCGAAAAAATGGAAATAGTTTTTTTAGCGATTTTCATTATTTCCGAAAATGCAAGACACTAGTTCGTTTGAAGAGTCTAATTTTTACATGTTAATAAGTAAAACTATAATAAATTTTAGAAAATGAAAATAAAAAATATTTCCACATCGTAAATGGACACTTAATTTTTAGGTTGGAAAGATGTTGCATGCAAACCATTTGATTTTATCTTGTCCGTTTTATAACAAGGTTGCTTGGATGGGGTTTAAAGGTGCATTTTCCTATCAGAAAAGTAGCACGTGTCACTTCTTACGTTTTTCAGGGAGAGGGAGGAAGTTGAATGTTCATTATTCTGATTGGAATTTTAATCCAATATTAGAGAATGCGAATCCTTGGGCTTAAGCACTCCTTATGCCTTTATTTTAATAAATTTGTTTTACTTGTTAAAAAGATTTAACTGTGACAAACTCAAATTGGTGGTATGATTACTCGCTGTTCTAATAGGGAAACTTCATTTCAAAATATATGGATCATTTCTGGCTCCGTTTGTTGCTAGTTTACTCAAAGGACCGAGACTTCGAGTAATAAATAGTTAAATATGTTAGTCTCAAAAGCGATGGTGAAAGCGATTAGAAACGAGGATTCAAAGTAACATATGATGCTGAATAACACATTTAACTATTTATTACTTCAAGTCTCGATCCTAATCGCTTTCACAAATTTAACTATTTATTTCTACCATCGCTTTAGAGACTAACATATTTTAAAAAACAAAACAAATAACATTCTCAAATTTGGCAACTCAACATGGTGGAAGCAATGTATAGTTTAAGGAGGATTGAACCAAACTCTACATGCCATGTTAACAAAATAGAGAATCAAAGAGAAGAGAGAACACCGAGGGATGTTATGTAATTCTATTGAAACCTTAGTCTCCTTTGTTGTTCTATCTTTTCTTTGATTCTTTATTTTATTAACAAATCCTTCCCCGCACAATTTTCCATCAGTGAGTATAAGGAAAACTAGGTTTTTCATTTTGCGATCTCAAAAGGACTGAAATTTAGGTCATGTAGATGTTCAAGTAGAAGAATAGATTTATTTATCATCATTGGAAGACTAGGGATGCATTTGTTTCAATTTAAAAAAAAAAATAGATTTTGTGTTAAAAGAATCTAGAGATTTTTTTTTAGAGATTTTGAAAAAATCTAAAGCTATTTATGTTTGTCTACTCTCATAAAAATCATTTTTAAAAAAAAAAAATCATTTTCAAAAGAATAGATTTTGAGAAAAGCTATCTCAAATAGCTTTTCATTTTTAGACCAAAAATGATTTTTAAAAAAATCTCAAATAAACACATCAAAAATGATAAAAGTGATTTTTATCATGAAAAAATAGAGTTTTTTCAAATATAATCCTAAACAAACGCACCCTAGATGGTTTTAAGATAAGTGATTTTTTTCAAAACTCTTACCGCATTGATGTATAGTTTGTGCCCATACTTTCTTAGCGAGTGAAGTTCGATCCTACTTAAGTTTGTTGGCAGACCCTTATTCAAAAAAAAAAAAAAAAAGTTTGTTGGCAGATCCATATAGAAATAATTTATTTTGAAACTCATTATTCTATAGGAGAGAATGTTGAGAACCAAACCGTTTTCAATAGCTCTTTCCAGTAATAATTATTACATATTCATTGGTTAAGGAAACATTTTCGAGTACAGGTAAAATATGGCGAAGAGATTGTAGTGTTCCCTTCATTATGATATATTAGAGAACATAATATTTTTAGGTTGTATCTATTTGGATGGTCTGGTTTGTTGGGTCTTTGTGTAGGGAAGGCTGGTAAGGAGTTTGCTCATTTATATTAAGATGTATGGTTGTAACATTTGCCTTTTAAGTGCAGTATTTTCTTTAGGAAGGTCGATAATGTGGTGTATATTTGCTTACAACGCGATGTATTGTGGGGAAATTTGCCTTTGATAGGGTCTCCAACTAAAAAATTAAAAGGCTAAATTGCTTGTTTAATCTCTTGCATTTATTTTAAGTTTTATGTTGTTCCTCTATGTTTAAAAAGTTTTGAGTTGGTCCCTTATATTATTGATCTCATCATAAATTGGTAATTCTATCAAATTTTAGCTAGAACTCCACAACCCTTTTTAAAAAGGCCCACTTCAACTCTTTCCTTTATGCTGCTTATAAAAAAACTACTCCATAACCATTTTTAATTCTTACTAGAATAATATTTAGTTAGATTTTATTTATGTAGTCTCGACTTAACTTTGAATTATCAATGTCCATTTTTCTCAAAATCAAAGTGTCAAGACAACAAAAAATATAGAAAAAAAATGCTAAAAAGTACTCAAAGGGTATAAATTAAGAAAATCAATATAATAATATTCTCTTGAAAAATGTATATTGAACTTTTTTCAAGCTTTAAAATTCTTATTTGTAATAAAAAAAATTACTTTTAATTTCATTAACAAATTTTAAAGACACTTGTTAGGTTTTAGCATGATCCAAAAATATACTGTGCTTATTTTAGCGGTTAATACAATCATCCATAGTTCAAGAGTTCTAGCCCTTAGGTCAAAAGATCCATCATCACCCACTTAGCATAATATTAACAATATGAGTAATTGTTGTCAAATAAACAAAATCAATAGCAAGAGTCCAAGGGTTTGAGAAAGGTGCGAATTTTTATTAATAATATTATAACAAACATATACTAGTGAATAATAGTTGTACAACACATAAAGCTTAACACAAATTACCTGTAATAATGCATGCATAAAGCATGCACTCAATAAAAACAAAGCAATTTTGTAAACTTAAAAATTAACTAATTCATGCAGAAACTAACATAGAAATCTTGTATTTATATGTTACTAATATATGTATTAATTATTAATGGAATGACCAATGCCAGGACTGTGTCCAGGAGTTGTGGGCCTAAAAGCTTCAACATCTCCCTCCAAACTTCTATTGCTAGTGCTACGGTGGTACACTTGGCTTGTGCTCATCATTTTGGTAGAGGCAGTGTTTGGTGGCTGAATGCTTTGTCTCAAACTCCTACCCTCAGTAGTAGTGAGTAATAGTTCATGAGACAAAAACAATAGTACATAGAACAAACAAATGCGAGCTAAAAGTGCCATTGAATAATTAATATGAGGGTGAAAAAGTAAAGAAACAAAGGAAAAGAAGTTAAATGTATATGGGCGTTTGGGGAATGAATTGAAGATTGAGTTGAGTGTGTATTTGGAAGGCTTCCATCAAAGTAGTATTTATAGAGGTCAAGCATGTACACTGCTCCAAACTTCGATAAAAAGGTGGCAAAGGAAAATTAGAAAAGAATGAAGAGCCAACTAATTAAGCAAAAGATTCAATATTTGGTGTACATAACTCAATTTCATATAGTATAATGTATCCAGTAGTATTTCATATATTTAACTACTTTTTAGTTATTACTTGCTAAAATACTTTTTCTAAAAGAGGGAAGTGCTAACCAGTGCCTCCGGGCACGATTAATAATACCAAAATAAGAAATTATATAGTAGTTATGCATTGAAAATTATGTAATCAATCCATAAAAAATAAAAAGGTTTCCTTTTTTTAGTAACATCTTCATTTTTTTGGTAACATCTCCGGCGCTACCCAAAAACGCTTAGATGAGATGAAACATGTCTCTTCTAGCTTAACCAAGGTCCTGAATTCGAATCTAACCTTGGGCATGCAGCATCGTTAAAACTCTTAGGAAGAGCTTGCCGCCCATTTAGGTCCCATAATGCTCGGGGAATAGTCTCTACAGTTGCGCGCGGAGTATACCTGATTTACATAAAAAAAATCTTCGGCGCTTAGTGGTGGTTTTCTATTTTTTTTTATATCAAGTTTATATATTTAAATATATTTTATTAACAATTTTTAAGTTATATGGTAATTTATTGTTTTTATCAATCTTATTTTTTAAAAAATCACATTAAAATGTTGACGGCGGGTCAGCCCAAACCCGACCCAACACAATATTTATACGTAATGAATGGGTCAAGGCCAAAAAGGTCCGAAAAATTTCTCTTCTCCCATCCAAAATTGCCCACTCTCATACAAACTAACAAAAATACCCTCCACGTGACATAAGTCACATAGGCATTATACCCAACGTGATTTAAGTCATGATGGGTTACAACTTGCGTGAGTTGACTCCCTCTGGGTTACAACCTGCGTGAGTTAACTCACACTGAAAATACCGAGTGGGACTTAAGTTATAAGGGGGGTACTTTCGTTAGTTTGCATGAGAATGAGCAAATTTGGATGGGAGATGAACAATTTTCAAAGGTCCGTTGTATTTGGGCTATCTTTTTTGAGACCCAGTCCATCTTAAAATTTTGGCTAAGAATCATGCTCTTTACCCAAACGGTTTTGCTCATTCCTAAAGTAAATGACCAAAATGCCCTTACATAACTTAAGTTACGCTAGTGTAAACTTAAACTGAGTTAAGTCACGTATCGTGAGTTAACTCACGCTAGTGTTAATTTAAAAAATTTAAGCGTGAGTCAACTCACGTAGAGATTTACACTAGCGTGAGTTAACTCACGTTAGTTAAATAATTCCAAAGGCATAATCACGTTTGATTGTTGTGTAGCCATCAGAGGACTAAGGAATCATCAAATATAGAAAAAGAACTGCTTCATATTAACTGACCAATAAAGTACCCTACTAGTCTTTAGTCCCAACTACCTTCTCTTTTCCTGTTGACCCTAAGCAATGATTCCAAATTTTGTATTGCATGTTGCTGAATACGTGTAATGTTGATTGCATAACACGTAAAAGTAAGAAAACCAGAATCAGATGAAGGAGTAAATGATCACACTATTTCTGTTGTTGCTATAGTTTCTATTTTATTTTATTAAAATTACAAAATGTTTACCCACACGTGATTTATGCTTGTGAAAGTTTATGCCTTTGGAATTATTAAACTAACGTGAGTTAACTCACGCTGAGATTTGCACTAGCGTGAGTTAACTCATGCTGAGAGTGAATGAGATTTGCACTCAGCGTGAGTCAACTCACGCAGCGTGAGTTAACTCATGCTGAGAGTGAATGAGATTTACACTAAGCGTGAGTTAACTCGCGTCGGGGCATTTTCGACATTTACTTTGGGAATGAGTGAAACGGTTTGGGTAAAGAGCAGGATTCTTGGGCTAATGGCCAAATCCATAAGCCCGATTCATTTTTTACTGTTCTAATTTTGAGTAGGGAGTTTATTTTGACTACCACCAAATTTAACATTCTCTCAGCCTTATAATTGACTTATCAACATGTGGTTGAATTGTTCATATCAACTTTTTCTACTACTATATAACTACAAATGTTAACATATAAGATGTAGGAGAAGAAAAAATTGGTGACAACTAGGGTTCGACAAGGAAAAATGAGAGTTTTTTTTTTCTTTTCTTGTTTGTATATGACAAGTAGTTAGAAAGGCCTTAAAATTTTAAAACAAACTAGACATAGTTAAAGAAAGTCTAACCCGATCTAACTTATTTATGAGATCGAATACACGACAGATCTACATTGGTGAAATTAGGGCATTTGCACCCCGTAACATTTTTAAGCATCCAACCATATATATCCAAGTCTTGTCCCACCTTTGTTTGATCAAGAACCTTAATAATTTCACTTCATTGAAATTGCGGTGAAACATTGAGGCATACAATATAGTTTATCATTGTGGTTGTACCTTTAAACTCTTTTATGTTTGAGTTTTACTATGATCTAGAGAGGATTTTGAGATAGGAATGATGTGCACATGAGAATATTGTCAAATTTAACTGATAGAAGGTATATTCAGACTTACGGTGAGTAGGTCTTAATTTTCAAAGAATACTTGCTGAAATATGTATTAAAAAGTTTTTATAGTCTCTTTTTTGATGTTGAGAGAAGACATATTTAAAGGAATAATGGCTCTTGGCAGCTACTTGGACTTTAAATCCTAGGTAACGACGGTTTTGAAGCCTAAATTAGTCCATAAAACAGCTTAAAATATTGAGATCATTCACCTATTGTCTATTCCTAAATTAGAAACTTTAAGAAGCAAATAAATTTTGCACGTGTATAAGATCATATCAGTTAAGTATATAATTAGCTATACTAAATTAATTCCTCTTTGCTACTGCAAATTTCAGTTGTCTTTTGTCCTTTGTTGAGTTAAAAAATAAATTAATGAACAGAATCGATCTTAGAATATTCGCATTTAATTTACACCGCAGCAGCTATATGCAAAAACTGACGAAATACCAGAGATTCACATGGCATGTCCTAGCTAGCTTCTTTTGATTCCTTTTGTCTTTTGAACATGAAGCTTTTTTAAGCTAGATACAATACAACTGTTAAAGCTATGCAATTAATTAAGTCATCATCAATTTAAGTTCAATATTTAAACCAATAAATAGGGAATCTTCTAACTTAAACCATAGATTTACAACATGAGATCCTCGAGGATTCTCTCCCAGATTTGTGGCTCGTTCAAATTACCTCACTTTTTAACAAATAGTGAATCCTAGAAAAAATAACCTTTTTGTTACAAATAACTGTTATAGTTGTAAAAAAACAAAATATTTCACAAAGAGTGTTAGTTCAATTTTCAATTAAACTCTTTTCATGAAAAATGTATCGAGTGAATTGTGAAATGTGATTGAACGCGTCTATAAAACTGTTTGCATGAATAATGATGTATATTAATTAAACTCTTTTCATATATAAAGTTGTTTTAGTTTATTTTAGGGTTTTTGATCATCTTTGGTGTTTCTAAATTTGGCAAGTATATTCGCTCACATTTTCTTATATACTTATCATTAAAAAAAACCCTTTTCTATAATAGTGAATTGACAACTCAAGAGTATTTGTATCATATGGTAAAAAATCTCTTCATGCTAAACTATAGACTATGTGTTCGTATTGAATCATACAAATGCAACCATGTTAAATTTTTTGAAGAAGAATTTTGTCATCTAAAAAGTTACACTTTCTAATACCTAAATAAACAAATGCTTGGGTTTTATGGAAAAATTCAAAATACTTGTGTTTAGATAACCTAATTAAACATTTTGATGTCTGTCATCGTGAACTTAACTCAGTTGGTAGGGACAATGCATAAAATATACAAGGTTTAGGGTTCGAACCACGACCACTAAAAAAAATTGGTGCCTCAAATTAGGCCATATCAAATGGGGCAAAGTTATGGTGCATAAGTCATTTCCTTATGCACCATGCATAAACACTTCACAACCATTAGATTTCCTTCACACTTTCACAATCTGATCGCACACACGA
>Ga0209282_1000456_pt1 | contig 20077 bp, 9 predicted proteins | sample Mtrugardesep15_FD_187529 | JGI IMG/M metagenome (GOLD analysis project Ga0209282, IMG submission 187529) | Root nodule microbial communities of legume samples collected from California, USA - M. trunc garden sep15 (SPAdes) (version 2) | ecosystem: Host-associated > Plants > Roots > Nodule...
GTAGTTTTTATAACACGACAACTATCAAACAAATAACATCGCATATCAACATAAAAGTAATTTTTTGCATTTGGGACGGGTTTGGGTATGGGTTCGGGGTGGGTACCTATATACCTGTTACCCGTCCCATACCCGTGTTTTGAAATCGGGGAAAACCCAAACCCAGTCAAAACGGGGAAAACCCGTCAAATTAGGTTTGGTTCGGGTGGGTAACCACGGGTATGGGTTTTGTTGCCATACCTAATACCATATAGTAAGAAAGAGTCTTTTTTTTAAGAAGTTAATTGTCTCGTCCGAATTGGCATAGGAAAAAAGAGTGTGTTTTACCGGCGTTAGGTAGGAGGAAAGAGTTGTGAAAGAAGAAAGTTACGGTATCCGCAATTGGTGTAATAGAACGGTCTTGAATAAGCAAGCGGTGCGAGTAATAACTATTTTCAATGTGTTTTCGTAAATTATGTTATATCAGTACACTTGTTTTCTATATATATAAATTAACGATAATTTTTGTGATGTAAAAAAATACCATATATAAATTAACAATAATTTTTATGAAATAAAAAAATATTATTTTAGAAAATATCATTTCATTGTTTATAAGAATCTTATTAAAATTTTTATATTTTGTCGTAAAAAATAATCAATATTTACTATTATGATTAATAAAAAATTTAAAAAGTTAGAATTTTCTTCGTTGATACTTTTGCTAAATAAGATTTAGTTGATTTAATTGTAAATGATAGAAAATAATTTAAAAAAAAATAATAATAATTTAACTATTAGTTCAAACACCGATGTATTGGTACACTCCAATTTTTAAATGTATTGTAAAAATTACCGTGTGTTTTGTTTCTTATAAAATAAGAAACATAGCTTATTTGTTTGTCAAAAAAAAAGAAAAAAAGAAACATAGCTTATTTTAAATATAGCTTATTTTATCACCAACATGCAACCAGAAATAATTTGATCTACCCTTAACCATAGATAATTAGGAAAAAGATAATTAGCAAATGGCTACATTCCACACCATTAGTATGTTAATTGTAGTAATTATTTGTTATATTTGTTTTGATATGTTTGTTGAAAGTGAGATTTCATCTCCAACATCAAATGCCTCCCATGTTAAAAGTAATTATACATAAAGTCTTTCGTCTCAAATTATATATCACTTTAACAATTTTACATAAATTAAGAAATATAGTTAATATTGTATAACAGAACATTTTCTTTAATGATTGATACAACTATTTTGTAATAATTTTTAGGACAAACATTTTCTTTCCTTTTTTTTTGTGGTTAAATATGTGATGTCACATACAATATTTATATTTTGATGCTGAAAATAACACAATTGTTTTCGTGGTTGGCATAATTTGGCATAATATGTGGTGGCTGGTTTTTATTGCATCTCTCATAACTTTGAACGCTAACGCCTAGTCTCATCAAAATAATGTTCAAGTTAGTCAGGATTAGCGACATGAGGGTCCATTGCTTATTGCTTATAACATGTATCAACTCAGCAGAAAAATATGTAGTTTTAATTTGAAATTTAAGTATCTAAGGAAATTTGAATCACTTATGTACTCTTCTTTTATTTCAACCTAGATATCACTTGGGTGACTTCAAGCTCAATTGTCCAATGAATGATATGCAGGAGTTTTAGAGTTTCAAACTCAAGCACTTGGAGTGTATAAGAGTGACAATAAGATTTAACATCGAAGTGTGCCCTCTCTTGTCAAGATAAGATTTAACTCTAAAGTATTGTCCTCTCTTGTCAAACAAACTATTACCTAATTGATTGACAAATCATCAAATTTTTTAGTAAACTGCATAAAAAACTCAATTATTGCCATTAAATTTTTACTAATTTAGTTGATTGAATTAAAATTGTAAAAAGGAGAATATAGACTATAACTTATTTATGATATTATTATATTGAACAAACTTTTTTTTTTAGAGATGAACAACCATTTTTTTACAACTTTCTCTCTCATACTTACATTATGTTTTTGTGTCACTACCTAAATTATTTTGTATATTTTAGTTATCCAACAAGTTGTCCTAACAAAAAGTTGTTCAAATAACATTTCTTCTAAAGGAATTCGCTAGTTTACATCCCCATCCACTCATTTTTAGTAGGTGTAATACACCCACTAAAAACCCGCTGGTGCCTAAAAAAATCAGTAGGTATAAATTAGATAACCACTATATTAAATTCAAAAGATATTTAACTAAAATTTAATGTAATCAATAAAAGATCATCTTAATATTGTTTATAAATAAATCCATTCATTAAATAAAGTGATTGGATACTTAAAAAATAAAAAATAAAAAACAAAGTGGTTGGTCTAAAGTGATCAATAAACTTCCATTAAGACAAATCATTAGAAAGAGTTCAAATCTAATTCTCGATTGAAACAATTTTTTATCAGACTTTACTCACATCTCAACCGACTCCAAATTACTAAGTCACTTTTTCCCTAAGAGCCGGAGGGTTTACACCAACAACAAAAAAAAAAAAACATTTCACTGTAACCAATGTTAGTAAAAAAAAATTGAGAATTGATTAAAATATTAAGAAAACTAATAAAATTCTTCAATTGAATAACCAGCTAAAACATATCCGTTAAATTGGATATTTTAATTTCAGAAAATAGTCATGAACTAAAAGAAAAACACATTTTGTTCTTTAACAGTGTCTTTTATCTCCCATGACTGCACGTTCTTTTTGTCCAGATTTTATTTAATTTCCAAGGTAGCATAAAGATGCACTCCTCTGGAAAAAAAATGACATGAATATAGCGATAGTAACAAGAAATAATATGCATAAGTATGAATGAATAGAGCTCGCAAAAGCACTCCTCTTTTTAAGTGCTCAAAACAGAGGGCAGAGTAAAATGTTAACAAAAGTTAAAAGGAGTTTAATCATATCATTACATTATATAGTACTTTCAGCAACATTAGGATATAACCATTTACAGTATTTTAATATGCAAATATATAAGCATCTTCAAACTGTGTATGCTTGCTGAATGGTATCTATGTCTAGCCCCTTCAATCTCACAACTGATTCTACATGACCCTTCAATGTATGAAGCTCTCTCAACCTGCACACATGTTATGGAAACCAAATAGTCAAATACATGTTATGGAAACCGACTTAATTTAAATATGAAATACATGTTATGTTTCCCTTATGAAAGACACAAACATGTGACATGCAAACAACAGTAGCAAAAGAAGTTTGCTACACCCAATAATTTTTAGCAGCTTATTTATTTAACCCAACAAGCATGGAATATGTAAATTCCAAACCATTAAAAATACGTATATGGTAAAATATGCTTTCAACCCTTGTAAATTACTCTCCTATCAAGTTTACTCCTATAAAAAAAACATTCAATTTTGGTGAAAATTTTCATCGATGTTTGTTAGTCCTAGAAATTACCAGATTGAGAACTGAACACTAACAAAAATATTTCTAGAAACAAAAGAAAGAAAAAAAAGAATTAAGCCAAAACCTTTTTTGTAATATAATTATGTGTGTATAATTGCATGAAGTAGTAATTGAGAACATATAGATACCTAGCAATTTCAGCTCTTCTTTTAGCTTCCTCAGCCATTTGATTAAGTTCAGTGACATGTGTCCCACCGGTGAACATCTTAGTGTCCGGAGGTTGTAATCCATGCAGGGTTCTTTGTGCATGTGCCCATTGAAGTTCCCTTTGTTCCTTCCCAAAGTCCTTTTGCCTTGTGAAAGCAATCTACAATAGACAAAATTTATAAGCAATGATAAAATAAAACCAGCCTTGGATTGCTTAACTCGAGAAAACAAACTCTACTCACCCTTTGCTCAATGACAAGATCCCAAGCTCTCCCACTCAAAGCATAGCGAATGAAAAATTTAATGAAATCCAGCGGAATGTAGAATATTATGTTGTATAACCATATAACACCAGCCCAACCCCAGCCTATCCCTTCGATTGCAGCAAAGCTCCAGCTAGCATAAACTGCAATCAAAGTTGCAATCTGCAAACACAATTCATCATCAAATTTGTCGCAGTGAAAAATAACTACAGCGGCATAAAGTGGTTATTATAATGACTTACAAGTTGAGCGACGATAAAGGCGGCAACCAGCAATAAACCGGGACGCTCAACATATGACCAGCCTCGAGATCGAGTTACAAATATAAGGGCCTGACTAATAGTGCTCACTTGAAGGTAGATTGCAGAGGCAAGTTTTCGGAAATCATCGTGAGCGGTCTTTTCGAGAGTCTCAACTCCAAACACTTTCTGAAAAGCATATTAGGCAACATAAATTAATGCCCACCCAAAACAATAAAAAGCCAAAAGCAGAATTCATGACGCACATAAATTGAAATTAATGGGCACAAAATGATCAGATCATAACAGTAAGAAAGAATCCTAGTATAGCTGCCATAATGGACAAAGCAACATCCCCACATGCATTAATATCATTGGAAATCACAAAACTTGAAATGACTGATTATAATAAAACTACAGCATAATCTGGAATCGAGTTCGTGGAAAACATACCGGGAAGAAATCTGTTTTGTATGCCACCCAAAAGAATATAACCGTCATCATTGCCAAGTAACTACCAAGCACAACACCGGTAGTAAATATCTCCGACAGCTTCCAGCTATCGGGAAGAGGTGATGGTTTTACCCTATCTTTTGAAATTGTCATGATGGTACCTATACAATGTCCAAGATATATAAGTCACTCGTAAAACTCAGGATCACAATGAAGCATACTGCAAGAGTACAAGCAGGAGTGAACAATTTAGAATGATAAGAAACAAACCATCATTTAGGATAGCAATAATAAGCACCATAAAAGGTGGAAAATCAAACTTCCATATCAAAGCCAGCAACATGAAACCAAGCTGTAAGCATCAAACACATAGCAAACAGCAAAAATATTAGATCCATCTAATAATTATGTCAAACAACAATGCCGTGTCAGGTTAAAATTAGATCCAAGATTTGAGGAATGATTAACTTACCACAATACGAATTGTAATTGAGACTGCATAAATCTATACGAAAGAAGAAACATATCAGTCGAGATACAATACAATATGAAGTAAAGGTGGTATAGATAATATATAGAGAGAAAAAATGTTGAGAATTGTGATGTTGACAGTAAGTAAATCCGTTGCTTACTGTATAATTTTTCATTCTTTGAAAGATAGCTCGGCTGGTCAAAACAGCACTTATAATAACACTGAGTCCAGGTTCTGTCAAAACAATATCGGATGCACTACGAGCTGCATCAGTAGCATCTGCAACGGCTATACCAATGTCTGCCTTCTTGAGAGCCGGTGCATCATTCACTCCATCACCAGTCATCCCACAAATGTGTTTCCTAGCTTGCAACCGTTTCACAATCTCGTATTTGTGCTCTGGCCAAATACATAAAACAATGAATATGAGCAAAGAACCATGTAATACTTGATTTACTACAACTAATCAATCGTCTAACATAATGCATTAAATTGCAGTCACAGCGTAGAAGCATACCAGGAAATACACCAGCAAACCCATCAGCTTTCTCAATTAGATCATCAACAGGTAAGGCAGCAATCGATTCATCCTTGTTCTGCCCAAGTAAAGCAGATGACGGATACATGTTGGTGCCCATTCCCAAGCGGCGACCTGTTTCCTTTCCTATAGCTAGCTGATCCCCTGATAAGGAAAAAAGGAAGTTACATAAATGGAAACAAGGAGGATATTGGGTCCATAAGCGCTTTTTGGAAAGAAAAAAAAAGTTGTCCCTAATATATAAGCCTCGTTTTAAATTGCTACATACATTTACTATTTTTCTCAAGTATACCGCATAATTAATACCAAGTTTCTTGAAAGATGAAAAGTCATAGTTGAACATATATCCATACACAAAATGATGGTTTTTTAGGAACATTCACACACAAAATTGACACATTAAATGCCCTACTTACTTTTTTTAATATATACGAAAAATGTAAAAGGACGGAGTTTATAATAAGGGGCGGAGATAGTAAATTATATTGTTGGCTATGTGAAGAAGAGGAGGTCCTTTACTTGAAATGCACAAGTTAATTTCTAACAGTATCATGGATTATATGAATTCTTTCGGTAAGTTATAACAATGATACAGACAAGTCAAAGGAACACACTATCATATTCAACGGACCTGTAATCATTTTGACATTAACTCCAAGGTTTAGTGCCCTCCGTATGGTTTCGGCACTATCATGTCTTGGTGGATCAAAGAGAGGCATAAGTCCAATAAATTGCCATGGAGTTCCAGGACTTTCTTTCCTTCCATCAGGAACTTCCTGTGTAAAATTGAGAAGCCAACATAAACATTTCTAGTTTCTAGATAAAATGTAAAACCACAAGAGTACAAATGCCTCAATTGATAAAGCAATAAATCAATTACTTGGTATGCTACGGCAAGAGATCGTAAGCCACGCTCTGCAAACTTATCTATTACTGAGTGAACTCTTCGTTCAATGTCTGTCTTATTGTGTGCCAGATTCAGGATCTAACAATCATGTTACAAATCACAATGAGAATGCGAGACCAAGCACAAAAAACATTAGCAACAAAAATATGTAAACAGTGTTGCTTATTACCTGTTCTGGTGCACCTTTGCTTACTCTATGCATTTTACCCTCTTGATCAATATAAGTCAATGCTGTGCGCTTATCAGTCGGATTGAAAGGAAGAAAATGTACTTCTTGTATACCAGCACGTGCCTATGGTAGCAATAAGTTAAAATCGAAAACAATTAAAAAACTACATAAACTTGAATTCAGAAAAATTTATGAGAATGTGCCGATTATAGGTGCAGGGTTGCAGCTAATAAATATATCAGTAAAAAAAATAGCTGTGAATAGTATATCAAAACTCACCTCCTTTGGATCAGCCAACATCCCAACTATGGCAGTATCTATTGCATCTTGATTCTCAAGCCTTGAAGCTCGAGCCGCCATCAAAACAACGGCATCAGCATCCACTCCTTTTGCAAAAACCTTATTGAATAAAATAGAGAAATAATTAGAACAAACAAATGCATATGAAACAGATAAAGATAACCAGCTAAGAACATCATTTACTATCCAACCTCAACAAGATTTTTGTCAACGGTAAGCTTATTTAATGTTAGAGTTCCAGTCTTATCACTGCAAAGCACATCCATGCCTGCCATCTCTTCAATGGCTGTCATCCTCTTCGTGATAGCCCCCTGCAGACATTAAACAACCATTAATTGTTACTTGCACTAGTCTGTCCACCAAAGGTGGTGCTCACATCGAAGAGTCTAACTGACCTGCTGGGATAGCCTGTGGGATCCTATCGCCATGGTCACTGACAAAACGGTGGGCATGGCAATTGGAATTCCTCCAATAAGAAGCACAAGGAGGTTATCAATTCCAGGGCGATAGCGTCGATGTTGAATAGGATACATAACAATAAGCTCGACAAGCATTCCCACAGCAATCGAACATATGCAGAAGTTCCCAATTGCAGTCAAGACCTATATGACAGCAAAATATAGAGATATAAATATGAAATCTGAATGGTGAATATTGATTGGACTGATTACACTGCAAGAAGAATAAAAGATTCCATTCCCACATGTTACCTGTTGAAAGTGACCAACTTGGTTTGTAGTATCTACAAGATGAGCAGCTTTACCGAAAAAGGTATGAACACCAGTAGCTATGACCACGCCTTCAATCTCTCCTTGTTTGCAAGTAGAACCAGAGTACACACCATCACCAGGGCCCTTTGTCACTGGCAGGGACTCACCTGTGAGTGCAGACTGAAAAGAGCAAAAGCGTACTTAAACTGTTGAGCATTTGATGGATTAAACAAGCGGGAATAAAAAGGCGAAAATTATATGATAAATATAAACGGTAAAAAACAAAGAATCAACCTGATCAATTTTCAACGGATCCCCTTCTAGAAGCCGCGCATCTGCTGGAACAATATCTCCAAGTTTGATACTGATGATGTCACCAGGAACCAGGATCGCAGCATCTTGCTCATTCCACCTACCATCTCGAAGAACCTTGACAAAAAACACTCATGGTAAGAATCTACAAAGTAAATATAGAATAAAAAGATTCCTTTATGAAAGCAAAAATTTAACTGTGACAATATTAATACCGATATTAATACACAATACACGCAAGCACATCCACATAACAAAAGAAACAGAATTTAAACACCTTAGCTTTTGGCGCGAGACGGGCCATGAGAGCTGCAGCAGCATTACCGGCATTGTTCTCTTCAATGAAACTAATTGTTGAATTGATGATAAGCAATGTGATAATGCCAACAAAATCTTGCCAATCTGGAGCTTTCCCCTACACAAATATTTACGGAACAAACAACTCCAAATAATCAAAATCAACCAACAAACACATATACAAGGAACAAACAACAACTTCAAATAATCAACCAACAGTCCAACACATACACAAAAACTACCAAAAAGATGATAAGAAAAACACACTCACCCCTCCATTTGCAAGTGCAATAGCCATTATAGCAGCTGCCTCCATAACCCAAGAAAGAGGATTCCACATAAATCCCAGAAATTTCAAAAACTTGCTCTCCTGAAAATCACCCAGAAAATAATTTACAATCAAAATTCAATCATTTTCATGTGGGCCTTAACATAATCATCAACAGAGAAAAAATAAATAAAAAAATGAAAAAAATTACTCTTTTCTCTTCAAGCTTGTTATGTCCAAAAATTGTTAGCCTCTGCTCAGCAGCCTCACTTGTAAGCCCTTCTCTGCTACATCTCAAGTTCTCAAAAACCTCTTCAATGGGTATGTTCTCCTACATTCACAAAACAAACAAAATTCAAAAACAAAAAAAACAAGAAACGCTAAAAAACAAACAATGATGATAGAACACAGAAGAAGATAAAGCTGTAATGAATCAGATCTAAGTTACCAAATCAACAGTTTCTTTGAGCACAGCTTCTAAGGTTTCAGGTTTTTCTTCTTCAGCCATTTTTGTTTTTCTGGTTGTGTTTGGTTCAACACAAGTTCCACCCTCGTTGTCTTTCTAGTGTCAAAAGTTATCAACTTTATCTCACTACAAAAAGCCGTTCAGAAATTAGGAGGAGTAGTAAAGGGTGCGTGGAGTGCACTATCCATATACCAAGAGGTGGCAAAATATGTACTACCTTTAACCAATAATCATACAATAATAATACACATATACACCGTCGGTTTAAAAAAGTTTTACACGTGCATTTAACGATGTGTTACACATCATTTAATAAGTTAAGAAAATGTGATTTGTCGCCTTAAAATAGATGATTTGTCATACTTTATTAATCAATGTGGTATCACATCGTTTAAATATATATGTAGACCTATTTTATATTAACGATGTATATAGATTAAACTTTTAATTCTTTAAATCTTTTTAAAAATATCCATTTGGTTCATTTTGATTAGATGAATGTGTAAAAAAATAGTGTGCATAAAAATTAATCTCTATCAATAATAAAAAATTGTCTAAAATAAAACTTTAAAAACAATAGATAGAAGAGTGTAAGGTTAGGGGTAGGAGTAGACAACCTAACTATGACCCCAAACAAAGGGTAGAGGATTGAAACGATAACCACTCTTCAAAGCTCAGAAACAAAAATACATGCAGCATTATTATTATGGAATGAAAAGGTAAGTAGCTATTCCTTCCATCCCAATTTATAAGTAAAAAATATAAATTTACTTTTATTAAGAAAGGTAAAACATAGTTATTTGAGTTATAATTTTTTGTATTCTTCTTGAAATAAGTTTCATGGAAAGAAGCAAAATTAATTCTCATTGGATAATGATTATGGAGAAAATAAAAAAGAGAACAAATTGAATGTAATTTGTATTTAATTTTAATTTAGAAAATAAGACTTTTTTGAAAAAAAACATAATAATAGCATAAAAATTGATCTTTTTGCTTATATTTTTAGACAAAAAAAATGTCATTTTTTTGCTTATAATTTAAGACGGAGGGAGTATGTTACTTAAAATTGGAGTGTGTCATTGTGTTTTGTAGTGATAATTAAACTTTATGTAATATTTACCCAATTTGAACATGTCACACATATTAAGAAAATATGATGATAAATAAGGGCAAAATAATGATGATTTTATATAAAAGTGATACACATGACATTAATTAAAATCTACAATTGTAAGTAATTAAAATTGGATTGGGAACAAAAAGGGACAATGTAATCATTTTTTTATAAGTCTAACAACAATTATTATGGGAAAGATGGAGGGCAAAAAATTCCTTAATTAATAAATTAGCTTACCCTCTATTTTGCCATTTTCTTTTGTTTGTTTCTTAAGTAATTGTAATTTTCAAATGAGAGCAGTAGTAGATAAAGACAAGTTTAGATGGGTCCTTCTCTAGCAATTTTGAAAACTGCATATATCACACTCCTTGCGTTTTGGTTTTTGTTTTTTTGCGTTTAGGATTACGTGTCTAAAATTCCATTCCAATAACTTTTTGATTTTTTTTCTTCTTTTAATAAGGACGTCAAAAAATTTAAAATTTGGTGACAATTATTTTTGTTGTTTTTTTTAAAGATGTTTTTGTTGTTTTCAAAAAAAGTTGTAATTAAAAGTTATAAAAAAAATGGTAAAAGTATTTTTTTTAATGACAAAGGTGAGTAATAAATTGTTATTGTTAGTTTTTCTATATTATCCTAGTATAAACTTAGGAACTCAAACTTTTTATCATTGAGTTCAAACGGATTGAACTACTCAACCTTCAAGTTAAACTATTTTTTTACTTTTTATTTTACCCAACTATTTTTATTTAATATTTTCTATATGAAGTTCATTTAGTATGGGTCAGTTTTGTCTTAATTCTAAACAATTAATGAGTTAAATAAAAATCGTTTGAATGAACACGGATTTATCTTTACAAAATCGTTTAAATTAAATAATTTTTTTGTCATAAGAAAACTTTTAAATTTTGTTTTTCATCCCCTTAGATAATCACAATTTTTAGTGCTACAAAATTATTCTACAATCAATTTTAGTTTTTGCTGTAAGTCGACATGAATTTTTTTAAAACACATTTGGGTTGGTTTATGGTGTTAGCTTAAGACCTTTTGGTGTTTTTCTTTCAAGATCTTTGATTTGATTTTCTCATATGTTAATTTTAATGAGATAGATTCTTACAGAGTTATTTATGGCTTTAAACGGTACCCTACAAATGGATGTGAGATTAGACCCCTCTAAATAATCAGTCTTAAGTTGGATATCGATTTTTTTTTAAAACATGAACTTTTGAATGATATTTTACAAACTTATTTAAAATATTATAAAAAGTACACCCTTCTATTTTTTGCTATCATGGTATTAATACTATGTTTTCACTGTTGTCTAGCAATGATTAATCTTTGTCCGGTAATCTAGGATCACGCAAGCTAAGTTTTTTCTTTCAATCATTTTTTTGATTCGCATGAATCAAGAATCGAACCTCTGATCACATATTTAAGAGTCCTTTACAACTTGAACCGACGATCTTTCAACTTTTATATTTCATGATAGAGAAAATGATGAAAAAAGACAATACATTTCAATCAAAATAAAAAACTATGAGTATCTTCATGTATCATGAATATCATTCAACCATGTACTGAGTTTGTATTATAATTGTCGATTCATATGAAGTACAATTTTTTTTTACAAGATATGAAGTACAATTTATTAAAGTTTTTCTTTTTACAAATAATATAATTGTAATTATTCATTTATTTTAATCTTGGATTCAAACTGTTTATCCATGATTGTTTCTTAAAAGAAAACTGTATATCCATGATTCCGTATCCTATCTATTGCTCCTGATTATATTATTTTAATATAATTATAATCATAATCATTTATTTTCTATTTTACTTTTTTGACAAAAATTCATTCATCCTTAAGAAAAACATACAGTCGCACGGAAAATGTATACGATGGAAAAATCTATATATTAATTCTATCATAAAGTCCCTTAAAAAATCAATCATAAATCGAGTCAAAAAAAAAACTATAATAAAATATCCGTATATTAAAATATATTTGATCTTTTCAAAAATTATAATCATAAATTCCCTTAAAATATCAATCATAAATCGAGTCAAAAAAAGACTAAAACAAGTTAAGATATATTTCATCTTTTCAGAAAATTGTAATATAAATTATATTATTAAATATATGTCTTTTCCCTAAAAAAATTATTAATCATATCTTTGTAAAAATATTAAATATTATAGAAAATGACAAATAGCCGTGTCGTGAAGCTAGCAGTGGTACGGATTAAACGCCCTGCATATTTGACATCTGTTTCAATCTAAACATGAAAAGATGTCATAAAAAAACTTAACACAAAAAGAGAGCTAAAAATGTCATAAATAAAGTATTAAAACAGAATAAGATAAGATTTGTATTTTTCCCAAAAGTAGCTTTTTGTGAAAGAATGGATGTGTTGTTCGTGGTGCGGCGTAGCACAGTAGAGAAGGTGGGAGATGGACCATTTGCCTTTAAGGCCTTGCCAGCAGCCGCACATGCATGCACTTATGTAGAGATTGTAGATATCATGCTACCGATTTGAGTTAAAATTTAAAACGATTGGAGATTTTGAATACTTAAACGAATTATTCCCTCTGTTTTAAAATAGATATCCATTTTAGAGATTAATTTTGTTTCACAATACTTGTCTATTTCAAGTTTCAATGCAACATTAATTATTGTCTTGTCAATAATACCCTTATATATTTATTATAGAGAGAGAAAATAAAATGAAATAATAAATAGTTAAGGGTATTATAGAAAACACACACATAATTTCATCAAAAGTAACAAAATTTATTTGGCTTATTGGTTATAACAATTTCTCCAAAATGGACATGTATTTTGAAACGGATAGAGTAGTAAATATTAATCACATTATCAATAACAAGTTTCCATAGTTTATAAATTTATTATCAATAACTTGGTTTGTTAGTTTATAAATTTATTTTTCGATAGTTCAACTTGATTTTTAAATTTTTTGAAATCTTCCATTCGTTTAACATGTATCAAATAAGTTTTTTTGGTCAAGATTAGTTGTTAGATATGTTGACGCTAAACATAGTTCTAATAAAATTCTTGACTAAAACATGTATGACTTTGATTTTGTATGTTGCTAACCCGGTATCTTGATAGTTCCTTTTGAATTGGTTAGAAATTATGGACAAAAGATTGTTTTGATTTTATTTGTGGTTAAACGATCAAACTCAAATGTCTAAATCTTATGATCATTCGAGTATTTTCTTTGGTTATAAAAAAGTTTAGTTTACTATTAGGAAAAGTTGATTTTTTTTTCTCAATAAGAGGATTGCACAAGCCCCCAACTATTATCGTGGACATTATTCGTTAGGTCTAGAGTTGAAATAGGTTAGACCATATTTTGATAGGCCCGAGTCTGACATGCGAAAAAAATTGCAAGTCTAACCTGTGGTCTTTTGTAAGCCTATTTTGTGTCTGGTTTGAAAGTCTATTTACAAGCATACTTAATATTAAAGCTATTAAATAGTTCATTTTAGGCTAAAGTGCACTTTTCACCCTTTAAATTTCAAAAAGTTGCGATTTTGGCTCCTATTTAAAAAAATTACAATTTTGACCCTTTCGTTCCAAAATTGCTGGGAAGACGCCACATGTCCCAAAAAAGGGGTCATAATCGCAACTTTTTGAGAAGATAAGGGGTCAGAAGATCACATTTCCCTTATGTTAGGGGGTCAAAAGAGCATATTTCCCTAAATATAGGGGGTCACTTTTGTCATTCTTTTTCATAGGGGGCCAAAATCGCAACTTTTTAAAACTTAAGGGGTGAAAAATGCATTTTAGCCTTCATTTTATCTACTTTTGAATAGGTTAAATCGACCTTGATGTTTATTTCATTGTAAAGCTTGTTTATCACTATAGACCTTAAAAACCTATTTCACCGTAAGGTCTTAAAATCTATTTAAAAAATCCATTATATGAGTTGTTTCTTGATTTTTATATTTAATACAAATTATATTTAAACATAAATAAAAAATAAATTTTAATAGAATGCATAAATAAACCGGACTATCAGGCTTCATTTATTTTTTCAATAGTCTAAACCTAACATATTTACTTAAACACTTAGACATTTTCAAAAACTTGTAAGCCAACGACATATTCCCTATCTTAATTAGGCCTCGTCAATGTCTAGCATCAATTATGCAAGCATTTGAATAACATTTATGCGAAAGACTTGGTTACTTAAAACTTGGTTTAACTCCATTCCTAATTACTAATCTATAAAATATATCCTTATCTTCTTTAATATTTTTTACTTAGATATTTCTGATGTTCTCTTTTTCGGGTTTTAGTTTTGATTTCTTGCTTCGTGTTTTTGTGGTCGGGCAAGATTATTGGGTCAAAGTAGTTAATTGAAAAGGGAAATTAAGAAGAAGAGCATAAGAGAGGGTAAACAATTGGAAAAGAGGGGAAAATGAAAAGGTTTTTTTACTTCATTAAAATGTTTCTATTAATTTCTTCATTGTATTTATCTCGTATTGGAAAAAAAAAAAATATTACTTCATTAAAATGTTTCTAACAATTGGAAGAGCATAAGAGAACATATTCCGTCCTTCATTAAAATTTTGAGGATGAAGTTGATGTACACAAATTCAAGAAAATCATATATTGGTGGTGGAAGTTCATGAATCATGGTATTTATCTCATAGTCTTACGAAAGACTAACACTGACTAAATTGACATGGGGTTAGAGGGGTAGACAAGAAGTATGTGAGTAACAACGTCGGCTATTGGGTGCGGTTAGATTGTTACATAAAAAGGTGCAAGAAATACAACATTACCATTCACACATGCACTGAGTAGAGAAAAATAAAGCTAATATTGATAATATTGTATGCTAATAACTAATATATGATATTTTCGTCTACGGTAGTTTTTTTTTTCCAAGTCAATGATCACTTGTTAAAAACACAAGTGTCCCGAGACACTCTTTAAGGATCATAAGTAATAAGTATTTATGAAAATACATGCAATAAATATATTAGAAATTTAAATATTTGACATTTTTAAAAAATGATTGATTATATTGGAATGTTTAAAGAGAGTCTGGACACTCGTTAACAAGACTCAACAATATAACATGACTTTAATTTACTATTGTTGTAGTGTTTCTTCTTCTTCTTTTTTTAAACTGGTATTCATTCAAATTGATATATTACATCGATAAAATACAAATTTAAAATCACCAAACAGAAAATATGAATTTGTGAACAAACTCACAACATTCATTTTAATTGCATAAAATGTCAAAGTTCATATGCGTCCAAACATTTATATATTCAAGTATTCACAATATTCATGTGTCCAGATCTGCAACGTTGACGACACCAAAATCATTGATTGGATATGCACTTGATCAAAACATAAGCTTTTAACATGAATCGAATAACACTGCACTAAAACGAGAAATAAAAAAAATACACCGCACAAAAGACGGAAACTTTGTAAAACATAGTCGTGCATGTGTCAAATGGGTTGGTCTGGCCCGAGTCCGAGAGGCCCGTCTACATAAATGGGCCAGCCTGGCCCAACCCATTTATAATTGGGCATTATATTATAGGGCCCGACATGTGTGGGCCATGGGTCAGCCCGGCCTGTTTATTTTTTACTTTTATAATTTATTCACTATTTATGTATTTTTAATATATTAGTCACTCACCACTATTTTATTGCTAAAATATGATTGGATGTACATAAAAGTGTAAATAATTTTTACATTAACACTGAATATTATTAAAACTCTAGATTATTCATACAATTAAGTCAAATTAATAATTTATAAACTTTAAAATTTTAAAACTTTAAGCTAAATTCATTCATTTTTATTTATTTAAATATTTTTTTATTAATTAATTTTAAAATAGTTGATAATTTTTTAAAAAATATACTATTTTTTTAGCAAAAATTAAATTAAATAGTAATAATGGGCCGGCCCCGCCCAATTTTTGCATGGGCCAAAAAAGCCCGATTGTATTTTTGGGCTAGTTTTTGAGGCCCCGCCTGACCCAGTCCAAAATTATGTGCTAATAGGTCGACCCATTGGCCTGGCCAATTTTTGACAGCTCTCGTGCTAAGACGACAAAATTACAAAAACAAACGAAAGAAGACTGAAAAAAAATGTGAAAATCACTTTTTTAACTAAGGAAGAAAGAAAAACAATTTGTAGAGATGATTTCATGTCAAAGTTAACCCTAAATCACACTCTTCAATACATCAAGAAGAAAAGTGGCGACATCTAAAATTTGGGAAGAAGAAAAGAGACCGAATGAGAGAGTTGTAATATGAACTAATATTCTCAATGAAAAGAGAGAGAAACACGTGCATTTACCTATATTTAACTTAGTTTCTGCATCTTCATCTTTCTCTTGTATTTTTACAAAACAACACATAAAATCTACTTTATTCATCATTTGTTTATCTTTTCTTTTACCCTTTCTTACCAATTTTTTTTTCTCATAATCAAACATATACTCTTGATAAACATTTATGAAAAGATGACTTGCATTTCATATAATTGAAACCAGTTATGTAGTTTTTTTTAGCAAGAAACCAGTTATATATGTCAAATAGAAATTGTGGCATGCTCTAATAGTATAGAAACCAAATACCAATTCTTAGAATTAGATTTTATCTTCGAACCATAAGTCGAACTTAAAATTATCAGGATTTCATTTCTCTATGATGAAAAGATTAACACCCAAAATAATTTTATCACCAATCATAGAGATATCTAGGGCAAGAAACCAAGAACAGCTGATGAGGATTGCATGCGCATGCCTTATACTTGTGCAAAAATATGAAATATGAATAGAGATAGCGACAAGGATACAAAAGTAGGTCCCAAAGACATGTGTGAGAGGCTTGATTGGGTAACATGCATTAAATAGATGTTTGAGGCCACATTAACAAACAACAAAATTTGCCAGCAAAAACATCCACCAAATTCATAATCACATCACATGATATGTCAGTCCACCCATTTCACAAGGTACATTCCGTACTGTGTCGTACACTCGTATGGCTATGGCCTCCAAAGAAAAACTTCAGTTCTTTTATTAAAGAAAAATTTGGTAAAAGTTTATTTTTGGTATAAGTTAGTTCGCCACTCTCCCCCCAAAAAAGAACAATTAAATAGCACTTTTATTTATAAGATAAAATTAATTTATTTTAAAATAATAAAATTAAATGGTTGGATACTATGATTCCATGTTTAACAAATTTTTTGAGTATCGAAGTGTTATTTTCTTAATGGCTTTCAGACTTTCATTCTTGTGCTTCACAGTTCACACTATTACTATATACTTGAACATTTTTTCATACGTCTCTTTATCAAAGTAATTCAATTTCAAAGATCGGTAGATATTATATATGGACATTTCTCCAACTAAAATTCAAATTTGGGTTGTTGGAGTCTAATCTCTTTGAGTTGACATTAAACCCAATTTCGTTCCAAAATTAATTTACTTATGTTGTACTAGTACATATGCATTAAGAACCTGAAAGTACCATTATCAAAATATTGTGCATTATTTGTTTGACATGAAAGCACCGGTAATCAATACTTGCATTTTTTTTTCTTTCTACAAATGTACAATTAGTGCCAGCATTCACTTCAAAAAATGAACGAGGGTTGTCCCTATTCGTGATCATTGTGATTATATCATCTTGATTTTAGTGTACGAACGAAGGAGGCATTTTTTACGTAAAAACACAAATTGGTGAACTAAATCATTTTAATTGATTAAATTAAATGTCTGGTAATATTAAGTCCTTAAATAACATAGTAAAAGAAAAAGGCCTTACCCTATCGGTTAATTTATTCAATCATTTTCCATAAATAATGGGATACTACTTTTTCTTCCTTTTTTGTTGATTCTATTGGATACTGTCCATGTATAAAGGAATCTTTATACAGCAAAATCATATCACTGGAGTGATGAGATCCACAAAAAGGAATTGCTTTATGCAAATGGAATCGTGGGGGTGGCCTTTTCTGATCAATGTCTCTATCATATACACTCTTCTCTTTTTGTGCATGCACCGTGATATGATCGATATCCCTATACCTTAACAAAAATCAAAATAAAAAGAGGAAACTGGAAAGGAAAACCACCCAATCGATACATACCACTCATTGCACCGGCTTCATGCTAATAATGCTTAAATTGATCTTCAATATTTCATGGCCAATATATATTCTTTTTGTATCTAACAGAACCTTGAGTCTTGTTATGAAAAGGAAATCAACATTTTTTTGGAAAAGGCAATCGATGTGCCAGCATTTGTGAATGAGAGAATATTACGTTTGGTTATATGATGATAATAATTAATTTACTAAAAGTAAGTTGTAGATAAAATGATTTGGTTTGAATATATTCCTTTAAGTGAGTTTAAATGTAAATTTATGTGTAAAATTTAAAATTGCACATCATAACTTCATGGTAAAATAAATTATGAAAGCAAAATTAAATTTGACTAAAAAAAAAACCAAAAATATTAAAATCAATTATACTCTTCTAAAATCAATTTATGTCCCTCTAAAGCCAAAACCAAACATACAACACATCTAGGGAATTTAAAATATGGACCTCATCATCATTTTATAATTTTTTTACTATTAACCTAATGGCTATGACACATACTAAATAAACACACACAAACACGAAGAGAAGTGTGAAAGTCCAAGATCAAATTTAAAGTAGTTTTTTGAGGGAAAATTTAAAGTATTTTGGCTCTAATAATGAGTTTATGATTATAAAATCTTGACCCGCGAATCCAACACTTGTCAAACAAATTTGTGGTTTTTTTTTTCAGGGAAACAAATTTGTGGTTTATTTTAGTTTTGTTAATATAGTTAAAGATTTTTATGTGTTGATCTAAAAGGGTATCCATTTAACTTAAGTGTTAGTTTTTTTTTAATAAATTTGAATGTCTTTTTTTAATTATATAACTTTTTAGATTATTTTTTTTTAGAAATTATGTATTATGGATGAATGACATATCTTTGTTAAAAATTATAATATATTATATCAATTATAATTAATCTTATAGATTAATTTAAGCACAATTAATTGGATAGAATCAAATTAGAATTTACAAATGACTTGTCTAAACCTAACCAAAATTGCATGTGGTTTTAATATTTATATTGGATAATTTTTGCCTCATAATCAATTCAAAAAGTACCACGAACTTCCTAGTTGCAACTACTAGGGTTTTAAATTAAGAATTTTACATATTGCTTTAATAGTTATAAATGATGGTGTATATACAAGGTGTTAAACTTTACATGTTTAACTCCTTCAACAATTTTTTTTTTTACATGTTTAACAATATCACTCTATTGTCAACGAAGGTTGAATCAGTTACTAAGAAGTTGACGCATTTATAAGATCATGAATTCAATTTACCTTATTGAGATGAAAACCTCTATGACATGTAATTTGCAAGTACCACAATAAACATTCTTTAAATCTAGAGATCTGTAATGACATGGTGTGCTTTTGAAACTCAACTAACATAAACTTTTTTCTATAAAAAAGATAAAATTACACCATTCGTCCTTTATTTTTTTTTCTCATTTCAGTCATTTACATTTTTAAATATTTACACTGTTATACTTTTTCACTAAAAATTGTCAAACAAAATCCATACATTTATATCATTTACACCATCTTCAATAAAAACTCAAAACTTCAAAAAACATGTCAAATATTTGTCTCCAACAACAACATCAAATCCTGTTGTTTTCGTGTTTAAAAATATACCGAAAGAAGTTACCGGGGTGAGTCACGACCAGGTCATTTTCTTTAAGACGTTTCGCGGCACTACCCAAGTTTGTGCAAGGTAGACTAACAACCGCGCCGCCTCCAGGATAAAACAGCCCAGATCACTGTTACGAGTACGTACTGCAGAGTATGTACTCGCTCGAGAATAT
>Ga0209282_1000457_pt1 | contig 20070 bp, 7 predicted proteins | sample Mtrugardesep15_FD_187529 | JGI IMG/M metagenome (GOLD analysis project Ga0209282, IMG submission 187529) | Root nodule microbial communities of legume samples collected from California, USA - M. trunc garden sep15 (SPAdes) (version 2) | ecosystem: Host-associated > Plants > Roots > Nodule...
GTAAGTACCGACCCTTCAAATGAGTAGCTTGTTAATTTCTTTAATTGTTTGAGTATGAAGGTTACTTTGCTCGTTGGGCTGCCCTCCGGAAATTTCTCTACCAGTTTCTTGATGTTGAGAAAAAGACCAATGAAAATGGCCCAATAAAGACGCAGATACTATCACTTGGAGCAGGCTTTGATACAACATATTTTCAGTTGCAGGTGCCTGAGTTTGAGTTATGCTGTGCTAATTGTACTTAAAGTTAATTTGCTTCGATTTTTAAAAGTATAAATTTCCTCTTATTTTGGAGCTGTGCGGGTCAAGTGAAGGCTTGGATTGAATTATTATTGACCCCTAAGATCTTGCATTAATATCTTGGTGAAATTTTAGTGCAATGTGTCTTATAACAGGACACGATGACATTTTTTATTTTGTCTTTGTTGGTGTTCTTGTGCTAACTGTCTGCTGCCTTCACAATCTTACTCTCTTTAGACAGTATGCCATACTCTGCTACGAAAGAGTCAAAGACCTAGACATTTAGATTATCAAATGTTTTGAAAACTAAGTTCTCATGTCATGGATGTGCTTTAGCCTTTTTTTTTTTTTTTTTTTTTTTTTTTATTATTGTTTTTTGTGGTTGAAAGTAGCTTCTTCTCCAAACTGTGGGCTATTTATGTAAATTTGTGTACGGAAAAATAATAGACAATGGATGTGAGATGCATTAATTTGTATGAATACAAAATCATGACTTCACTAACTACATGTTTTCAAAGCTTTTTATACCCGTCCTTTTTTTAATATATAATTTTAACTTAAATTAGCGAGTGGTGGAATATTCTAGAACATATATAAATATGTAAGGTTCTATATCCAATCCATGCCTTGTGAGTCCCCTTGATTGGTGCTTTTGCCTTCATTTTTGTTTCTATTCTTGTTTTCTTTGTTTTGTATGTTTCCGATGGCTCCAAAAAAAGTAGTTGGACATGGTTGCTGCTGTGTCCATCTATAAATGCTGTGCATATTGTAGAATGATTTGCACTTCACCAAGTTTTTGGTGCGTATTTAAGTTATGACACAGTAATATGTGTGCAAAATATGCATGATTATTAAAACAAAACATAATCAGTTGAACAACATTATTATAGCCTGGTAGCATAGAAGATTGATTTCCTCTTTTACCCATAGATACAAAAATAAATCTGCATGCCGTATGATGGGATCCTTGTTTTCTAATAGTCTCCATCCGCTTGTTTGGATGTGACTCTGGGTGTGTAAACCTTTATACTTTGTTACCAATTACCAGTCGTTCCAGTTTTGCAACCTTTTTGCTATTGCCTCATTAACCTATGGTGTATTGCTATGTGCCAATGTGCAGTTGTAACTTACATGTTTAAAATCTTTTATTGGCAGGATGAGGGGAAAGCACCACATTTATATGTGGAAGTGGACTTTAAAGAGGTATAAACCTGAGTACCTTTCTGCAACCTTTATTAGACAATGCTGCAGCCTTAATTTCGAGTTGTTTATGGGTTCTGAGATGGGGTGGTCAGATACGTTTTGTCAAGAAACTCATGGTTAATACAATCCGGTTTCACTAAGTATATGTCTAATTGCAAAATGAAATACAAAAGCTTTATATTGTTTTTAAATTGTGAGTTGCTAACTGCCACTATTGATATAGAAAGTTAAACTACTATCATGCTTGCCATCCAGGTAACAAGTAAAAAGGCAGCACTTATCGAGACTTGCAGTCAATTGAAGAATAAACTTGGTGAAACAGCTTCCATTTCAAGGGGTAAGTAGTGCCGCCGAGTATGATGCTTTATATGGAAGGGACATTAGATGATGATTTTAACCTCATATTCTTGCTATTTCTTTTTCTTTTGTGCTAGCACATGGTATCTAATTATCTCAGCATAAATTCAATTGAAATAAATCTTTTATTTATTTTATTGTACATTCTATATCTCTTCAACTCGACATTGTTACTAGAGCAAATGAATTGCTTGGATAAACTGAAAGATTTGGCGATTATGGAAATTTTGATTCTGCCACTCAGTTTAATCTCAACAACAAACATTAAAAACTAGATCTGCAGTATATGAGGATGAAACCAATACGATCTTTTCACTATGATATTTAGAAACATCAATGCTGAATATTAGCATTCATGATACTCCTGATTTTTACTGATGCTTTGTATGTCGCATTCTATGCCAGAGAAAGGAGAAGTTATCAGTGCTCATTACAAACTAGTCCCTGCAGACTTGCGTGATATAAAACAATTAAATGATATTATAACCATTACTGAGATGGATCCAAGGTATGTTTTGGGATTCAACTCTATCTATCTCTTGTTTGTGAAGTTCTGTTACCATCTGGATATAATTGATAATTGTTTGGATGTATCAGCCTCTTCTAGGAAAAGATATGAAAACAATTAAAATACCTCCTAGAATCAACTAAATTAGAAATGGTTTTAAAGACAGTGCTGATATTCAGTCATTAGCCAGCAATATTGTATTTCTTCATACAGTTTGCTTGGATGTATCAGCCTCTTCTAGGAAAAGATATGAAAACAATTAAAATACCTCCTAGAATCAACAAAATCAGAAAGAGTTTTAAAGACAGCGCTGATTATTCAGTCATTAGCCAGCAATATTGTATTTCTTCATTCAGTTTGCAACTGTGAAACACTGGAACATTTTGAAATAATTGATGGATACAATTAATAATTTTTTTATCATCTCCTGGCAAAGTGGTAAATATAAATAGAAGAGCTCATACAATCTAGAGTTTTAAAATTGAAAATGACTTCAAAGAAAGCATATCTGAATTTTATAATTGGTGAGCGGCACTTTGTTCCCTTATACATATTACAGTCATATATTTTATATTTAAGAAATGGAAATGGCAGGAAGAAACAAGTTTGGGCATAATGTAGCTGTAATGTTGTTTCTATGGTTTCACGTACTGACTTATTTATTATTGTATAAATAAATATGTTTATAGAGCTATATTATATTATATTTGCTAAAGGCACTCAAACATTGGAGGATTTAATGCTAATTTCTTTTATCTTGTGCTGTTTTATATATGTGTGTGTAAGTGTCAATGTGTAGACTCATGCCTTTATGATCCTGGTTTAATATATTGATTCATTCTGATGTTGTTATCAGCCTGCCAACTTTTATAATTGCAGAATGTGTTCTGATTTACTTGGATCCAGATTCAAGTCACGAAGTTGTTGGTTGGGCCTGCAGAACATTTTCAACAGGATTGTTTTTTCTTTATGAGCAGGTTACAACCTTCATAGTTTCTCATTTTACTACTTTTTATGGGAATAAACTAGGATCCTCTTTGCATTATATGGTACTTTCTTAACAGATCCATCCAGATGATGCTTTTGGGCAGCAGATGATCAGAAATTTGGAGGTATGAATGTCAAAGTTTTGTATCTTGTTCTCTACTGTGAATTTTAGATTACAATTGATTGATTTCGGATTACCATTGGAGGTGTCTGATCCTAAAAATGGATCTTCGTTCTTTAATACACATATCATATTTGCTTTGCCTTTTTTACTCTTTGTAATTGTTGTACTTTCTTTTTGTTCATTATACTATTTTACTAATAAGTTTGTAGCAAGTTGTAGTAAGCGGGCCTTAATGAGATGAGCTTTAAATGCAATGCTAGAAATTCAAATACCGCTGAAAAATATTTGTGCGAAATGATGATTTCGTAGTAAGTTTGTAGCCTTGGACCATTGCAAACTGAACTATTCATGACATTGCAGTTTTTGCATAATAGATTAGTTGTCATTCCTGTGGTTTTGGATGATAGCTTTGTAAATCAAAGTCGCCATCTCCACATGGGGGTCAAAACCCTTCTTTGCCCATATTTTTGGAGTTTTCAGCCCAATCTTTTTGGTTACTACTTACTTCCACGACTTCTCTTTTTTCAATAGAAACATTTTAGGCTATTAAAAGTAAACTAGTTGAGAGAAAATGAGAGAAAACAGTTTCTGATATTGGTGAAAAATGAATCGAGTTCCAATGAGAGTTTCTGATGCAAATACAATATTTATACAAGCATGCCTAGGCCTAGGTACTAGGTAGGTACAAGTAGTTAGTACAACTGAACAGCTAACAACTAACGGCAACTGTCTATACCAGAAAGCTAGGCTAGCTACAATAGTGAATGAAAATCATCCACTCGGTATGAAATACGCTCACTTGAATTTCTGTTTCAAATTCAATGCAAAACAAACTTTTGTCTGGCTTCTATTTCAATGTGAAAGCACCCACTTCCGTTGCCAGCCACTGCCCGCCTGTTTCCAGGACTATGGTCTTCCACTAGTTTATGTTGATGCATGACTTCTCTGTTCATCCTTTGGTATGCGTTTTCAAATCACTGCACACAGTCTCTGTTTTCCTTATTGGGTTCTTCCTCCTCACTAATAGTTTACATTCCCATAATTTGATCGAATGTTTTCTGTTTTTTACTTCTTATGATTCTATCATCTTCCCTTTTTGGGACTTAAATTCATGTGCTCTTGCTTTATCCTGTTTGTTTTGTCAATTCTTCCTTGTGGACTTCATTCTGATCAAGGAGGAACGTGTATTGAATTTGAAACACGTAAGCCTTAGAGGCTTAAATTTCTTTAAGATTTGGTGTTGTACTTTTTCCACATATGCTCCATGACTTATATTTGTATTGTCGTGTTAATTATGCCTGAGTGACGGCGATTCTACGTTTAGATTATGGCTTTTAATTATCAATTATGAATGTATTGGATGTGTATAAACCATAATATGGTTTATCTTTTTTGTTTTGCATCAGTGTCGAGGTTGTCCTCTGTTGGGCATCTATGCTACACCAACATTACTTGCAAAGGAAAAATTATTTTTGGACCAAGGATGGCAGGTATTTCATGTAACTTTTGCTAGAAAAGAAGCCTTTGTTTGTTCAAAGAGATATAATATTAAAAAGTATTGATAATCTATTTAGTATAGAGTCAATTATGGATAAATTTGACTTCTTACAACAGCGTCAAGCTCAACTTTGCTGTAAAAATTATTGCAAATTTATTTTGATTATTGGTTAAGTTTAATATATTAGTTTTAAAATATAAATTATTTTTTCTTTATACTTGGTCACGTCATAAAAATTGTGCTAACTTCACCAAGTAGTCTTTAATATAGGGACCAATTCCCAAGTACTATTCTTTTCCAGTGTTTCCATTTCTAAGTCCATGGCTTTTTTCCCTTTTCGATTAGACAATGCTTCTGAAAGAGAGGTAGGTGTAGTGGTAGTGTTTAGGGTTGAAAGAAAGGCTTTATGCGTAGGTGAGAAATGTTCAAAGCACATGTAATTGGATAAAGGATAGAGTCGCTTGTTACCATTAAAAAAAAGAAATGTTGACTGGCTTGTTGTTACATGTTAGAATATTTTATAATATTCTAACATCTCAAAATTACTATAAAATATCTTATAATATATTTTATATTAATTTAGAGTATCTCTTAGGATCTGATTTTACATATTATTATCATGATGAATAGTTCTTGATTTATGATAGAGTAATTGTATTCCTATAAATAGGAATTAATATTTGAGTCTTTTGTATCAAGTTAGTTTCATGTGATTATCTCTCTCCATTTTATCTAAAATCTCACAACTTCTTCAACATGGTTTTGTTCACTCCATGTTGAGTGTTAACACTTGCACATTGAGCAGTTCCAAAGAGATTCTTGTTTTTCCTGTATGATATATGCTTATGTGTTTGAAGATCACAATGTTTTTTCGCAAGGTCAAAATCAATAATGTATACCTGATTTTCCTTGCAACATAGACCCATTAAAAAGTTGCCAAATTTTATATCACGATGTAGAAATCCCCTAGAGTGCATATATTCTACTTCGTTTATTAGTTTTTCTGCAAGCATCAACATTGTTTTCATAGAGAAGATTCCACCGCAATAGCTAAACAAGTCTTTGAGATTTGGTCCAAGAAGGTCAATAGCCATGACATTGTAGCCACCCTTGACTCCAGACTACTTTATATGAGGTATGTTGGTTCCTCCTTAAAAGATCATTATGATGTCCACGCCCAAAGTCATTCCTTCTCAAAAATGCCCCACTGTACCTGATAATCTATCTTGAATGTCTTGTCTGACTGAAGGCCTTTCTAATCTCTAGATTGGTCCTGGGTTTAAGACAAGTTTCACACTTGTTTAACTATTGCAAGTCTTCCTTCTATAAAACACCCTCACACTACACCTGATAATTTATCTAAAATGTCTTGCATAGTTAAACAAGTGTGAAACCAGTCTTAAACCCAGGACCAATCTAGAGATTAGAAAGGCCTTCAGTCAGAGAAGACATTTGAGATAGATTATTAGGTACAGTGGGGCATTTCGGGGAAGGAATGGTTCTGGACATGGACTGCATAATGATCTTTTAAGAAGGAACCAACATACCTCATATAAAGTGGTTTGGAGTCAATGGTGACTACAATATTATGGCTGTTGACCTTCTTGAACCGAGTCTCAGACTTGTTTAACTATTGCAGTAGAAAGTTCTCTCTAAAAACAGTGTTGATATTTGCAAATTAACTAATAAACATAGTAGAGAATAAATGCACTCAGGATTTTTGCATCATGACATAAAGTCTGACAACTTTTTAATGGGTCTAGGCCGCAAGGCAAACCAGGTATACATTATGTGGCCTTGAGAAAGAGTATGGCGATCTTCAAACACATAAGAATACATCATACGGGAAAACAAAAATCTCATTGGAACTGCTTGATATGAAAGTGTTCACACTCATCTTGGAGTTGAACAACAAAACCATGTTGAAACTGTGAGATTATAGATAAAAGGTGAAGAAAATAATAACAACCTTGAATATTATTGATAATCACACGAGACTAATTTGATACAAAATACTCAATACTAATTCCTACTTATCGGGATACTTTTGCTCAATCATAAATTAACAACAAATCATGATAATAATAAGTAATATAAAATCTGATCCTAAGAAATGCTCTAAATTCTTATGAAAGTCATTGTATAATTGTCTATCAGTAAGTTTTCTAGCATCTTTCCTAAGGGAAATTGGAAGATGTAGATCTTCATAAAGTGGCGTTGTTGTTGTTGTACTGGTTCCTTATGTGTTGTTGGGCTGGATTCTAGTTCTTGTGCGTAAGATTCAGGAATTAAATCACTAGAAATTAAAGGATCAAGGGAAGTACCTTGTGTAAGGTCGGGTTGGATTCTTAGATATGAATAGATTTCTGAATGGCCTTTATTTTTCTTGTATATACAAGATTCTTCTCGTATCTTAAATCAGCCCTGTCTTGAGTGGATCCAGTGATTTCAGCCTCAATTACAGAACCAATTATATACACACTCTCACCTTTACTTTCAGTCTTTTCTTTTGGCCCAAGAGTAAAGTCACGAAACATAAGAGGCTCATGTTTCTTACTTAGATTCTCCCCCTAAAGACGAGTTTGGTGAAAGTAACTTTCTTTCTCATGAAATGTGACATCTCTTATACAAAGAATTTATGGGATGGTGGATGATAACATTTGTAGTCCTTTTGTGTAGAAGATTACCCTATGAAAACACATTTTAAAGCTCTAGGATCAAGTTTCCCTCTATTACCACTATGAACATATGAACATGGACAAACAACACACCCACATATTCTTTAGAACAAGGTTACTAGAGGTGACCACATTAGGATAGATGAGTGAGAGAACCTCCATGAAACTTTTTGAGGCAGGGACACTAGAAGGCAATCTATTAATTATAAGATGCAATGAGAACAACCTCACCTAAAAAAAAATTAGGGTGTGCTGGGAGTTTAGGAGACGAGGGGAAGGCTTTGAAAAAAGTGAAAGATGAAGTGGAAAGAATGAAAAGCTTTGTGAGGGGAGGACTTTGGAGAATTTATTTTTCTTAATAATATAAAATCCGTCTAATTTGGGGAAACTCAAAAATTGCAACGGAGGCTGATTTTGGATGGTTTGGATAAATTCTCCAAATCCAACCTATGTTCTTATAATACTCAATATTAAAATTATATTAATCATAAACATTCATATTACTGTTATCTGGATTTTCTCTTTTTCCTTATTTTCAAATCCTACTATTGACACTGACGTTTCTTTTTTGTGAATAATCATGTAGTCGTAATGTATATTTATTCTATCACTAACATATTCATACTCTTACGATACTTTTTTCTCTCATGGGTATCAGAAGTCTGTTGCATGGGACATGCTGAGAGTTTATAATGATTTTGTTGATGCCCAAGAAAGACGCAGGTATTATTCCAAATCTTACCTGGAATTTTGTGTGTTAATTTTTCAAAGTCTTTCGTTTGTGGTAATTTTTTTGAAGCTAAAATTGCGGTATCATGTGCTGACCTTCTGTTATTTCTAGTCAAATAGTGTCATAATATACTTTACATTGGTGTGCAATTTTTCTCTTTACCTTTCTTTTTTCATCAGCAGTAAAAACCTATACTCCACGGCTTTCAATTTGATGTTGAGTTCAATTTCTAAAACATCAATATACATAAATGTTGGCAAGTAGTAGGAATACAAATGGAACGATGAGGTGGGAGCGGTGGGATAAGAGTAGTGTGCAAGAGTAATAATATAGTAATATTAATCAAATTTCTTAAGGTGGGAAGGGTGACGGTCCCCCATTAGCTCTGCCTGAGTAGCATCTACAATAGTTGCTTTCTCTTGATGCTTGCTTTTCATGGCTTCTCATTTAGACCTTGTCTTGTTTTTAATTCCCATCAAGATTCAAACCATTACAAATCATTATTTTTTACCAATATCTTATCATTGTCAAATGAAACTATTTAATTGCTATCGGGTACTAAAGTTTATACCTTCATGTTAAAGGTTGTTCATCCCTGATAATTCCCCTAAATGCTCTTTTTTGTTTCTAATTTATATATGGTTGGCAGCCTGTTTCTTTTGTGAGTAATATCAAGATAAACTAATTGGTGATACTTTACTGTTTAGGATTGAACGTCTGGAATTGTTCGATGAATTTGAAGAGTGGTACATGATGCAGGTGAGTTCATTTGTTCGGTGAATTCTGTTCTATACACTTTTTCTTTTTTGATTAGCCTGTTCTAATTCTATGCACTTTGCTGGGGCTTTGATGTGCGGTCCTAGAGCAGAGTTGACATGACCAACTTAATGCAAGTAATTAATTGGTGACATGACCAACAATCACCACATACTTTTTTATAGATAATGAAGAACTCCTCTTTTGTTTATTCCACTAGTATCTGAATATTCTATCCGCACGATTTAATTTCAGGAGCACTACTGTGTGGCTTATGCAATCAACGATGCAATGGTATGATTTTGATCATTATTGTTCTGTCATGTATCAAATTGGTAAATCTTTATTTACTTTATGAGATGGGTATATCATTGCAAATCAATGAAATCATTTACATCATCTGCAAATAAGTTGATCATGGGTATTCTTTTATAACTTCTTTCCTGGATTGAAATTGGAAGGCAAACTACTTTAAATTTCCATTTGTAGCTCTTACATAAAAACATGATGATGCCAAGCTATTAACTTGGACATGATTGTGTTTTTTTGAGGGAGAATTCTGTTTCTGCTGGATGACTCCAACATGAAAATATAATATGATGGTGGTGGGTCGAAGTATATTTATTGCATTTCTCTATTTGCATGTATTATTGAAGTTTTAGAGGGAGGGGTAACCTTGGCGCAACTGGTAAAGTTGTTGTCATATGACTGAAAGGTCACGGGTTCAAGTCTTAGAAACAACCTCTTGTGTAAAAAACAGGGTAAGGCTGCGTACAATACACCAAAAATGGTGGGACCCTTTCCCGGACTGTGCGTATGCGGGAGCTTTAGTGCACTGGGTTGCCCTTTATTGAAGTTCTAGAGGACAACAGTTAATAAGTGCTCTTCTTTTTTGTTTTCTTCCATGATGCAGGATCTTTTTGGGGATTTTGGTTTTCTTAGTAACAACAACAGTGTACGTCCTTCCTCATGAAGAACAAGGATACACACATTCCCATAGCATATATAGTTATACTATATTTTTCTTTCCAATTGCATGTGCCAGTTCACTCTGCTGGGGATGTTGTTGTCTGTTGAAAAGGTTTCTCAGAAACTTGTTACATATTGTATCAGAATTTAGCCAAATAGATGATTGGTTTTGTGTGTGTATGGACTATGGACTACCTCGTGTATTGTTTGTTTCCCACAAAGCAAAGATACTTGCCTTTTTCTGCTAGCTGTTTGGCAAAGAAAACGTGGTGGGTCCCACACGACACCGACAGATTGATAAATCATCATCCGATATGGCCTGTGTAGGGTTATGTCCATGTGGAAGATATATGAAAAATAGTAGTATTGTTTATTCCTTTCCAATACTGATCCGTTTTAAAATGAGTGTTGCTTTAGCCAAAAAAAGTTTGTTTCAAAATGAATGTTGCTTTACATTTCTAATACAACTTTAATTTTTGTCTCCCAACTTTACCTTCAATAAATACTCAAACTTTTTTCTTGCACAATTTTCAATGTAACTTTAATTTTGTCTTTTTCTTAGGCATTTTAGTAAAAGTGTTATGTCTAATGATTATTTCATTCAATTCTTTAACTTGTGTGCAATTAACTCAAGCAACACTCAATTTGAAACGAAAGAAGTACATTCTTTATATTTTGGCATTCTTTACCATGCACTTTTTGTTTCCTTTCTTTTGTGTGAATGAACAGTGTGTTTTTGTTTTCAATGTGGCTAAGAGTGATCAATGGCACTGTACGTAAGGGTACCTCGTTTGATGGGTTAGTCAAAACTTGACTTTAATTTATCAAAATTTAGATATTGAGTGAGAACTTGGTTAATAGGGAAATCTCAAATCTGGATTTTACTTGACAATAAAAGCCTGACATGGTAAGCTTGAAGAGAAAAGAACAGGGAAAAACCGTTATTAGCAGCAAAGGGGTGGTATGTTTAATGCTTCACATGATTCCAGTGGACAGTGTCTTCTACTGTTTAATTCTACACCATGTGGCATGCTGTCTCAAATATGAGAAGTGCTCTTTTGATATCCATTGTTTTCTAAAAACATATGAAAATGATCAAAAATCTAGCGGTAGTTAATTATCATCGGTTTTTTAGTTATAAGTCAGCGGTAGTTAATTACCATTTGGATGTTTTTAGTCATTTTCATATGTTTCAAGAAAACAATGGAAGTCAAAAAAAGCAATTCTCCTCAAATATAAGGGGGAAAATATATTCACATTTGGTGGTCTTAATATTTCACTCGGTTAAAGAGTTTTTTATCCATAAAATACATTTCAATCCTTCAAAAAAAAAATACATTTCAATTAATAAGACTAATTTTTTAATGACTCCTTTTATCTGAACAAGTTTTAGTGAACATTACTTTTGAAAATGCACTATTTTAAAAATCAGAGATTTAGGTCATATTTAGATAAACAATTTAAATTTAATATTTACAATATTAGCGTTTATGTATAAGTTATTTTTTATAATGTAAGATATAAAGTCGTTTCTTTGCATTAGTTATGTTTCAAACCGTTTAACAATTTTTTGACAATAGAGAAGTTCAAAAAATTCAATTCAAATAACCCTTGAATGCTTTTGATAAGAGAAAGTGCAATACACTTTGGTCACTCAGATGAACTCTTTCCTAGGTGCCGACCAAGCTAGTACACATTAACACCCAAAACTGTGTACTCATAGTGTTGTAGTGGAACCACCGTCACACTTCATATTTATCTTTTGGATACACTCTACTTTGGTTGGACTACCTTATAGTATGTGGTCACTGAGTGGACCATAATTTATAACCATTGGATGAATAATATATTCTTCACATCCAACCCTTTCATTTCACTCTGCCTAACCTAAACCCACCGCACCACAACTACAGTGCATCGTTTCAAGGTTTAATGTAACATCACATCACATTTGGAGTGAGAAATGGGAGTTAACTAATCTAGTTGATTTAGTAGCCGTTTGTTTTTAGCTGTGAAAAAGGAATAAACACACGTAAAATCTAAAACTTTAATATTTAGCTTCACAAAAATAGGAGGATATTGTGATTCGAGAAATTGAAGGCTAAAGTTGTTTCAAACAGACACTTAGTTGATCTAAATGTTACTAATTTTAATCTTATTTTAATACACATAATGTTGAGCTTGCTTAAAAGCTTATTAGACTTGCTTACTTATGTGTAATAATAGTTAGACCACCAAGGCAATCAATCTTTTTAAAGTCTTTAAAAGCATAATATTTTTACTTAGTAAAAATTCTCATATCCTATTATTTTCAAAACTTTAATAAATAAAATTGCATCTAAAATAAATATTATAATAAAGATTAAATTGATTGACTTTATGGACTTAAAAACATCATCTTAAATTTCGTCCAAGACCTCATATATGTTGGATCGGTACTGTACAAGTACCATGGTACTCTTTTTCAATTGATTCTTTTGATTATAGAAAAATAATAACTGTGACCACAAAATGTCATCAACATAGCGATTCTAACTTTAAAAGGCCTTTCATTCGTCAAAATTTATCTTTCTATATAAAATTGAATTGTTACATTTCTTGATTGTTTAGTTTATTGACTGAATAATTGTATTTGCATGAATCTTTCAGCGAATTTCAAACTATGTGTCAAAATAAAATTGTACGTAAAGTATACAATTCTTCGTATCATGTCACTTGCAAGGTCGCTTCAAAACTTTAGACTAACGTTCGGTAAAGAAAAACTTTAGAGTAACGTATTCATCTTATCTTATTGACATGAATCTATGTAGCAAAAATGGAGGGGAAAAATTGGAAGGACGAAATAAAAAAATGAACCCTTTAATTGTAAACGTTTTTTTGTTTAAAAGTAATCAAAATAAAGAATATTTTGATAGAAATGTCACTATGCTTTTGTGAAGAATTGGATACTCTCTCAAGTGATCAAAGCTGCGTAGGGTTCCATGCTTGTTCCAATCGGAAAGTTCAAAGCAAAAACAAATAAAGGCCCTTTAATTCACACCGTTAACATTATTTAACGGTAGAAAGCAATACAAAGTTAACTTTTTCTTTTTTTACTTAAAAAATATTAAGACCATTGAATATATACCAAAAAAAAGAGTGCATGTGGTGTGTCTTTAAGTGGAAAGGGTTTGGGTGAAACAAGATTTTGTGAGTAGGAAAGATGGTGATAGATTTGAAAGGGTCTTTCACTTGTCTTGAATTTTCTGCCTTTCACTTCGACCACTGTTTCTTTTTATCCTTTGCTTTACTACAAAAGGTTCAATTTATTGGTGGAATATTCATGCATGCTACCTATACCATTTTCCTTGCTTGCTATGCTTTGTCGTGCACACATTTCATCTTTTGATAAATAAGATGATGAAAAAGTTGGAAAAGGATAACAATGTAGTACAACATGAAATATCGTACTCAAGGGGTTGGTTTTAGAAGTGAAAATGAACCAATCAGGCTTATTTTTATATATTTTTGAATTATATGTTTAATTCACTTTAAGCAATTATTTGGAAATCTCACGTCAAAAAATAAAAGAAGGAAGAGGAAATACATTCATGACTTTATTGTGTGGATGTTGATCTTGATTTCATCCTTTCCACTATACCTACTTCAACTGCTCTAGAATTGACAAATTTTGATTTAGTCCGCATAAATGTTTGTTTGGTTTTGGCTTTTTTCGCCGCCATCGCACGTTTACGAGACATTTTATCGTGAAAAAGAAGTTTTAATGTTAACGTGAATTTTTGTCGTGATTTTGCAAATAGTGACATCAGACCAAACACATAATAAGCATATTAATTGTTTTTTAGCCCCTAAAAATACAAACGTTATGTGATTGTAGTCCATAATAAGATGCTCATGAAGACTAAAAAAGTACTTTTTTGTTAAATGTAAAAGCTAAAAAATAATAATTTACTTATAGAAATCTAAAACAAAATTTTCAAAATATCATAGGGATAAAAGATCTAGTTAACCCTAATTCTAGTATGAAATGAATGAAATATATTGTAAGATAGGAAATTCCACAGCATCCAATAGAGAATGGAGTTATATTAGTCATGTGGGACTACAGCTTCGAACAGCAAGGCATCGTTTGTTGTATTTGTAATTTTGAACCAATTAGCAAACAGAAAAAAAAAAGTGTTTTGTAAGATCTATGGTTGCCATGCAATCATGATAGTGATATATATTAGTTGCCTTCTAATGTGGGTTGGAGGATTGCCCTAAAGAATTTAAGCTATCAGTAACTTTATTCAATAATTTCTTAGCTTTCATTTCACGAGAATATATTCCATCATCTTATCTTGAAAGAAAATAAATTTGATGATGACCAATTCAAGATCGTGGTCTGGTCGTGTATTTTTTGTTTTTTTTCTTCCTTTTTCTTTCCTTTCCTTTTCTTAAAGATATTATTGTCCTCCTTTTTCTTGGTTTGTTCTAAATGAATAAATAAATGTAGGAGCAAACATTCAAGATTAATGATCATACATTATGGGGGTAAAATATTAATTTATACATCACACTACTATTACTAATTTCTAACCATTCTTTCAAAAGTGGGATGATGTGGTTAAATAATGAATTTTTGAAGGCTAGAGTAAAATTGTTTTACACATTGCATAATAATCTTTAATGTATTTACCCTTTATACTTTTTTAAAATCTAGTTTACTTATAGCGTTTTCTTGAGAGGGAAGGTTTACCGTTAAGACTTAACAAATTAACATGCAAAACTAAATCAATATTTTTAAGTTCATAGAAAATTATTTTAACTTTTATACATAAAATAATCTACTTAAATTGATCTGGTGATGTTGGTTTAAAATCTTAGAGTGTGCTTCTCTTATAATCTCTTTTACTCATAGAATGTTTTCCTATTTATCCAACAAAGATTAATATCAGTCTCTACTCTCTGGTTCATATGAATTTATAATCTTAATCTCAACTAGCCTACTCTTTTCATAACATGGCCATTTGAAATAAAAAAGCAATTTATGTGTGGGCTGTGCCTGTTAAGTGTTAACTACTATAATCTAAATTAGATTATTGGCAAGATTTGATGAAAATATTTTATGTATAGTTGACTTTCTCATGCAATGCAAAGCCATCTCTGAATTCCTCTGTCAGAAAAGGCATGGGATGGGCATTCAATAGTCTCAAAATTTTATCACTTCTTTGAAAATGTTGTTAGGTTGTTAGTTTAATTTGGTAGAAAAATCAAAAAAGAAATTTGGTACAAGGTAGAAAATTCAATTTTAATTTTCAAAATTAGACACAATTTTGTTACAAGGGTACTTTTGACAGTTTATATTATTTTTAAATTTAAAAAATAATAATATAAAATCTACTAAAATTTAAAATAACATGTACAACCATTATATTAAAATTGTTTATGTGTAATTTGTCACGGGGCTAACTTTGTCATTTTATATGATTTATAAAATTAAAAATCAACTTTGTAAACTTAGCTCAATTGGAAGAGTCATTGCATAATATATGTAGAGGTTGAAGTTTGAACACCAAACACTCAATTTATTAATCTTAAGAGGTAAATTTCTAGCCTCTAGACAACTTGACCAAAAAAAGGAAAATTAAAAACTACAAAAAGTGAAATTTAGAAATATAAAAATAATAAAAAACTAAAATTTAATAAAATTATATCATAATATATTATTATTTGTCCTCCTTCACAATATAATATTATCTAATTGATTATCATCATTATGAACCTCAAATGTGCGTGACATATTGCTATAGTCTCTACAAGTATAAAAACCTTTTTGTACGTCTCTTTCTCTAGTTAACTTTGTCATCAAATGTATATCTCGTTAATTAACATAATTCTCAAATGTGTCTTGTATTAGTCTATTTAGAGATAAAATTAGCAACATCAATATGTTTTTATTTGTTGCAATTTTCAATATTCTGAGAACTACAGTGAGATCATGCTCAAACATTTTGGGATCAAATCCATTTATTACTCTATCATACTTTTTATAAGGCGTGCATTAAAATATGACATGATATGAGCTTATGCGCATGACAATCGACTAAGGCCAATAATACTATGGAATGGATATGATTGGTTTTTGACTTAGAATTATATGTTGATTATGAGGAACTGAGGGTCGAGTTTCCATGATTCCATGAGTGAGGATTGGGATTCATATGTAAGACCATTGCCGCATATATAGGCACACAAGGCTGATTTTTTGTCATATCCATGTGAGGATATTATTATTGATATTATTCTAGCAAAGTTGGAATTCATAGATGGTTTTGCATTGCATGAGAAAATCAATTATTCTGACTAGATTTATCAATGTATAAAATGAATTGTTTCTTATATTAAGGACTAAAAGAAGTATTATAATAGGTTTTCCTAGCCAAATTCAGGTTTAATTAACTTATAATATCCAAACTTAACGAGGAATCAATTGACATTTGTGAAGTATAATAGAAACGTTTGTAGCATCATATATAAGTTGGACAATACATGTCTTACATACATCAAGAGCAACATTGGACAAGTTATGATTGACTTGAGAACCATCCTAGGAAGGTTGATTGACTTTATGTACTTGCATGTGTATGATATATTATTTATACATTTTACATATTTCTAACCTATTTTATGATTTAATTATAATTTTCACCCCTTTGTTTTCTTTCCACTTGTATATTTGTCTTGTTTTAGATTTTGTGAAGGAGATATTAGAGCAAGGAGATGGTAGACAATATTTTGATGCATTTACCATAGACATCAGGGAGATCCCTAGAGACAACCTTGAAGATTGAGTAATGTGATGTTGAGGAAAGCGAGTGGGAGTTTGATGTGGGTCACGAAGGAAGATGTTCGCTAGGAGTGTAACCTACCACTACATGATGTTTGACTTACTTAGTTCCAGATAGATTGGAGTAGTGGGGTTGAAGCCAATTGTTTCACTAAATTTGGGATGTCCATAGAGTGACACAATGTGTTCTGCCCTTGTTACTCAACCATATATCGTGGGTAAAACTTGAGTTTATTGTCTTTGCTTTTAAAACCCTCGGGGAGGGGAAGATATTGGTTAGCCAATGCAGATTGTCTAATCAACGTTGATATGCCCTCCATACATAGAAGAAAGGAATAAGGCGAAATGAGGTCGTCTTGTCTCAAACCTCTATTTTCAGATCACCATGCACATACCCTCTATTTTTCAGATCATAATTCACTTGAACATAATACACAATCGACTCTACACACGTCATGCCCCACTTAATCTACCTGTCATTGAAATCCATATAACTCGTGACACCACGAACATACCCTAGTTAACCGGTCATAAGTTTTGTTTAAATCAATCTTATGAGCAACATCACCCAACTTGGCCTTATTTTTTTTATTTTCATTTGAAGAATAACCTCAAAAGCCACAAGATCATTATCAACTATTGATCGATCTTTGACAAAAGTCGACTTATTACTCAATACACATTTATGAAGGACACTCTTTAACCTCTTTACCATGACTTTAGAAAATATTTTGTACAAAACATTACACAACAAAATTGATCTCTAGTCCTTCTTCAAACTTTGGCTATCCGCTTCTAGCAACAAGACAATATTTGTGTCATTAAAAATTGGTGGCAAGACCCCATTATCCAACCATGCCTTGCACGCATGTATCCTAGAAATTATGATAAAAAGTTAGCTTGAAACCATTAGGCTTAAGTGATTAATTGAGATGCATTTATTGGATGGCATGTAAAACCTCTTCAAATCGAAACTACTCTTTGAGAGGATATTATTCAACTCAATGATGCATCGATAAATAACAAAAAAACCTATTCATACATGTTACGCACTTGTGTGACACAAAGTGGAGAAATAATTTTTTACTGCGGATACCAGCCCTCCCTGACTGGTGATAAAACTTCTACAATCTACTTTCATTAGTCAACCATTTGATACAATTTCTCATATGGTCTTCACTATCTAAATCTAATACTTCTCATATTACATCTTTATCAACTAAGTTGATCACAAATATACATTATTAAAAACGATTTTATACCACTTAATATTTCTTTTTTTTTTTTCTTCTCAAAAGAGATAATCATGTACAGGATGGGTTATGATATTTTCCATTTTCTATTCTTTCATTTATTCTATTACAATAGTTTTAAAACTATAATTAAAAATAAAAAGTGACATTAAGTAAATCTAAATCTTTTTTATACTACTTCCCTAAATAAAAACATAAAAGGAACACATCAAATTGGCGGCAACAATCTGCAGTAAAAGTTATAAATAAAAATTGGCGGTAACAATCTCTGTACAAATTCTAATAATGTTATTTTTAAAATGATTTTTCCTTCAAAAAACAAGATTTAATTTCATGCACGGTGTAATTTTTTTTTACAAGATTACATCTAATCAAATTATTTTAAAATGCCACTCTTATAAAATTGTTTTAACAATTTCTAAACAAATATCTATATTACGTTCCTTCAAAAAAATTATATCTATATTACGTAATTTGATTAGGATGTACGTGTAAATTTTTGACACAGTTAATGCATAACAATTAAAATCTCTTAAAATAGCTCTAATAATTTTTTTGATATAAACTATTTTTTTTCTAGTAGACTAGTGGTTAGAGCTCACACAATTAAATGTGGAGAAAGTGGGGTGTTCGGGATTCGAACCTCGATCTCTGCATAAATTATGCAATGTCCCTACCAACCGAGCTAAGCTCACGGGGACGTTAAAAACTAAATTTCTTCGTGTGTAACTCTGAAGACTAATATTTTTATGTAATCAATCCTTTGAAACAAATGAATGATATGAGGTTTGAAACTTAAAAATAATATAAAATGAAAAAGAAAATGTTTTTCTACATTACCCTTCGTTAAATTGGGGGTAATTTACCCCTTTCATTGAAAAAATATATTTTCTTCAAATTTTTCTTACAATCAGTTATAATTTTCATCTTAAAAACATCAATCTTCTTTATCTTTTTCATTTAAGATGTGATTTATATCTTTTGTTTTGAAATCAAATCATATTTTTTACCATCAATTAGTACTATTTTCATCTTAACAACATCAAATTTTTCATATCCTTCATTCAAAATATAATCTCCATTTAGTTCGTTCCAAATAAATCCTATTTGTAATTAAAGATCATTTACTCCTTATCTATCAGAGGATAACACAGCTTCACCGAAAGAAAATGATTACACCAGTGAAAAGAATATTAATTCTCCATTCATGAACCATCATGAGTTTGTTTTATTTATGACAAGAAACAAATAAAGAAATCCACTAAATACAAAGAAAAGAAATAGTAGAAGAAAAAGAGAAGAAAAGAAGAAGAAAGCAACTAGGACATTGGCACTTGGTAGATAGTAAAACGCACAAAACCAAACACACTCTAACTCAAAAAACACTTAACAAACACTAGTACCATGTACCTTCTTTCACTCCTTCCTTAAAAAAACACTCAAACGCACGCGCGGTAACGTAAACACCCACGCGCCACCGTTTAAACTAGTTCCAATGGGTTGCGCAGCATCCAAGCTAGAAAACGAAGACACAGTACGACGGTGCAAAGACCGTCGCCGTCTTATGAAAGAAGCTGTTTACGCTCGTCACCACCTCGCAGCTGCTCATTCCGACTACTGCCGCTCCCTCCGTCTCACCGGCACCGCCCTCTCCACTTTCGCCTCCGGTGAACCTCTCTCCGTTTCAGATAACACCCCCGCCGTTTTCATCAACCATAAAACCACCACCACCCCAACAACCACTACCACCACCTTTCACCACCCACAACCACCGCAACCGAAACCTCAACCACCACCGGTTTCCTTCCACCGTCCTCCTCCACCGGCGTCTCCTACAATAGCATCTTCAAAACTCCCTCACATACTCTCTGCATCAACTACACCTTCAACAAACCACCAACCTCACCACCCTAACCACCACCAACGCCGGTGGAGGAGGAC
>Ga0209282_1000458_pt1 | contig 20068 bp, 13 predicted proteins | sample Mtrugardesep15_FD_187529 | JGI IMG/M metagenome (GOLD analysis project Ga0209282, IMG submission 187529) | Root nodule microbial communities of legume samples collected from California, USA - M. trunc garden sep15 (SPAdes) (version 2) | ecosystem: Host-associated > Plants > Roots > Nodule...
AGGCCTTCAAAGAATCAAAATGTCTTGTAAGAATCAAACAATCAATAATTTTTAAGCACAAATTTTTTGTTCATGCCCAAAAGCATGTAAATATGTAGTATATAATGTTAGAAGGTAAAAATCTATTGAGGGGAAGACATATAGCCCGTTTGTTTTAGATTTTGGGAGGCTGCAAAACTGTTCCATTAAAAGCACGAAAAATTTGCTTTGATAAAAGTGTATCGGAAAGTGCAACTATTTCTTGGGTTAAAAAAGAATCTTGCATACATAATTAGTATGTGTTTGTTTTGGTGTTAATACACGCCGAAATGCTTGTTTCACCTGTATCAAATAGGTTTAGACTTAACCTTTAAAAGCATTTGATCCTTTAAAAGCATTCAAATGTGTGTCAGTGCCAGAAAAGAAGAAAAATAATCACTTAGACAACTACAATGATTAACACTATGGGGTATTCTTATCTTCTTTTTATGACCCCTGCTATGCCACTTCAATTTTAAGGGACAACTTAGAAACAATACCTATGTGTACTGTTCATGCTGTTCACCTCTCAAAGTTTAACAACTGGATTACATTTAACTCTGCAATGCAACACAGCAGACAACACTATAACCTCCAGTTAAGACTTATTACATCCGTTAACCTTCACCAATAGACGCGATAAGAGCAACACCCTTAACAAACACTAGCTTTCAACATAAATGGTCACTGGTACGAATACGGCAACAAGAACAATCATGGAGAAGCAATCTTTATCGTTTCAAAAAGTGGCAGGAAGAACTAGGAAACTTAAGTTGTGGTTTCATGAAAGAATGCACAAATTTTTGGATGAAACCAATTTTTAAAGATAAACCACTCACCACAAAGATCAAGCTAAAAATCATTCACTGCAAAGAGATCAATTTAAAAACCACTGACTAAACCCATTTTTTACTAAATTCTGGTCAACACTGTCCTTTGGGATAAGTGATACATTTCCATTTATACACTGCATAATATGTTGGATGAAGATAACAGGAGTGAAAGGGGTAAAACAAGGTTAAATTTTAATTTCTCTAAAAAAAAAAGAGGATGAATTTTAATCTACTGAAAAATTTGATATAAAATCTGACATGATCTGCAAAATATGTCAGCAGGTGTTGAGGGCTGCAATGTTGTTTATCGTATTAACATAGATTAACAAAAGTAGAAACAAGCTTAACAGGAGAATATTCATTTAATTGTTATTGGTTCATCCCTTCATCTTACATGGATAATGTAATGGAGTTATTAAATTTTAAGACATTAAAGTACATACATTAACACAGGGCACTGTTTTCTAAGTTTTATCCTTTGAAGTTTAATTACTCGTCACTCCACAAGTTCATTTCTTTAAAAATTTAAAATGGATCACAAAAGTTACCATTCTGATGTTGTTACTATAGACAAATCATTTGATAATGCATAAAACCGATTCTTAAAAAAGAACCGATGCTACATGTCAGTATCAATCTCATCTCTCTCCAATGGGATTTTTAATGATAAATATCAGTATAGTTTTTTTTATAGACAACAGTTAGTGGTTAGTTTGTTAAGGTGAGAGAGAATTTGTTAGCAGCAACTATTGAACCATGAACCTCCTTCTCAATACTCTTTCGGCGTCCCAACCCATACCATTAGGCTAAACCATTGGGGACTAAATGTTTGTTACTTAGTATTAGTAGGCTTGAACCCTTGACCTCCTAAATCCTAATCATTCTACTCCTTATGATTCTACTCCAAGGTCCCACGCCTACACATGTGAGTTACAAAAGTCAGTGGTTAATTCGTTAGCAACAAGAATCAAACCCTGAATCTCCTTAATACTCCTTCAGTCTCAAACCATACCATTGGGCTTTCTTTACCTTGGCGTGGCCGCGAACCCACCCGCAACCTAATCACCAAGTCAATCTTATACCTCAAATCTCCCTCCGAACCATGATATTCACCAAAACAAATTATTAACTAAAAAACCAAGTAAGTACCTGACGTTGCAGATGTTCTTAGGTATCAAAACATTTCTAAGACAGAATCACATCTCTCACAACAAACTTCCAAACCTAAAACATTTGCATCTCAAATTCTATACCATACCAACAATCTAAAACTAATCAAAAAATAATCTTTCTCACATTATTTCATACACAAATCAAAATCCCATGTAAAAATTTCATCTTTGAACAATTCAACAACAATTTAAACTATTCCAGAAACAACAATAATAATAATAAAAAAAAATTAAAATAAAAAAAAAAAAAAAAAAAAAAATAAAAAAAAAAAATTAAAATAAAAAAAAAAACATGAATCAAAATTGATTGTAACAAACAAACGCATGAAATAGAGAAAAGAAAGAGAAAGGGTTACCAGAAAGGAATTGCAGATGCAGAGAGATCAAGGCCAAGAGGAAAGGGTAAAGCGGAGATCTTCGAGGTTGCATCATACCTTTGTTTGTTTCTCTCTCTAGAAAGAGTTTCTCGCTCTAGAAAATCTAGGTGGGATGTAACTTCAAAGTATTTCAATTTCTCACACAGCTGCGATCTAACATCAAACTCCAGCTACGTTTATTTGCTTTTTCCTTTGTTTTTCTCTTAAGACAAAGACAAACTCACTTTATTATAACCTAATTTTCACGCATTTTATTCAACTTTGTATTTGTTTTGACAAAGTATTTTTTTTGTTGATAATAAAGAAAATTATTTATTATTCCTTGTCAAAAAGAAATTATTATTCCGTCTACACGTTTTAGTTCAATTAGTAAAAATTTCTAAATTATTAGGCCGGATCACATGACCAGAGTTCGAACTCCGGTACCTCCACTTGTGTGTAAGAGTTTATATTGTTTTTGTCATTTCGTCTGTCTACCAAAAAGAAAATTATTATTCCTACCAAAGATAAAAAAAATATTATTATTATTATCTTAACAATAAGGGTCAAACAAGATTGACTCACTTGATGAAGAGAAGATTCACTTGCAAGGTTGTGAATCACATAAACTGAATATGCATCGTAGAGTATAGAAAAATTATGTATACCACCAGTTTAGATTACATAATCTAAAATGTGCCACCAAATGCACAAGTTTATAATAGTATGGACATCACTAAATTGACAAATTTCAAATTATATTTTTCAAATGTCTAAAATATTGTTTCGGTTTGTATAATATGAACCTTATGGATTCACAAGATTTTGCAATATATACGTTCTCTAAACATAATAGAACACAATATACCAAAATAAAACACCATAATACACATAATATTGTGCAAAATGTAATATTCTAGTGTTAACACATCATGTCATAAGAATGTAATACAGCCACGGTCAAATAAAATTCAAACAAGTCAAGGTAAAGTAAAATGATAGCCACAAGACCAATTATATGTCCAATTCAACTCAACTAACAAGAGGAATACTGGCTATTGCATAAACCCACTCAAAGGTGTGCCTTCCGGCAACGTTACATCTTCATGTAGACCATATGATGGAAGAGATATCAAAGGAAGGATGACCACTAAAAGGGTGGTCCAACATGTCAATCATAACTGACAAAGGAAGGATGACCTCTGTAGGGAGAGGTCTCGTAGGAACAATCACATTTTTTGAAGGGGAAGATTGGGCAAGATCCCTCAAAGCTTGTACCTACCTTTGTTGATCTAATATTTTCAAACAATGTGCTTTGAGATTCTTTTTCACGAGAGGAGGAGAAAAGATGAAGATCAACACGTTTCGTTATCTTCTTTATAAAAGGGCGATTTTTGGTCCTATCATATAGTTTGAAGATAGACATACTAAAACAATGAAAAGCAGAAGAAAAAAAAAATGAGCAACTTTGATGTTAATTCAGACTATATATACTGAATAGGATGATGAATACGTTTTGGGTTATATTTACCTAAGCACATCATTAAATTAGGAAAAAAAATTCTACCGAACGTTAAAGATTTGAGAAAATGTATATAACGTCTTATGTAGTTGTTCAAAATGTCTAATTTAAAGAATTCTGCGAAATTTAGTTGAAAATTTGACAAAATGAGAAGTGATTTGATTTATGGGGTCTTGGAAGTTTTTTGGTTAAATTTCGCAAATTAAAAGTGAGGGGAAATTGCTGGGTAGTGCATATATCATGGCACGGTTTAAATTATACTTTCTAAGGCATGTTATTTATTTATGTTACAAATTGCATAATCTAATTTGGCACAAGTTTGAAAATCTAGAAGACGTGCGAGAAAGACAATCTAATTTTGGACAAGTTTGAAAATCTAGAAGACGTGCGAGAAAGACGAAGGGTGAAAAGAAAAAAAAAACTCATAAAATAATGCACACCTATGGACCAGCTTGTTTGGCCAACTAGCTTATAGGGTATCAGATTCCGGTTGCCGGACATTATTATCCCATGCTAAAATTGACTTGGGAATGAAAATATTTCAATATATATTAAAGTAGTGGAACAACTTCTTTGCATACCTAGGTACACTCTACTCCATCATTAAATGAATGAACCTAAAAAGTGATTTTTACTTATATTTTGAAACGGAGGGAGTAGTATATTTACCAGCGCTCTCACTATATAAAATAAATTGCACCTCTTAAGTTACAGATTCATCTATCCCCTCTTGTAAACACACTACTTTCTTGGTCTCTCAATTCCAAAAGTACAGTTTAATTTCATGCTTAGTTTGAAGGTAATTTCATTTTGATCTGTGTTCATTCATCAAATTTGTTATTTAAATCCAACGTACAATTCAATCCGAAATTCATCCATTAGCTAGGCCTAAACGGGTGATTTTTCTTTCTTTCTCTCTTTCTTTCTTATTTGTTGGTGAAACTCTACATATTATTTGGTGGTTGTCTTACATTTCAAAGCTATTAAAGTAAAGATTTCGTATAACAGCACATATAATGCCAAAAATAGAGGCAATTTCTGCTACTCTCATTAGGGTAACACTTTTGAATATATGGAAGAGAAAAGCCAAATGATACAAATTAGGCAAAACACACATGCCTGAAACCAAAAATGAGACCTCTGTGGATGTTTGAATTCGCGGTGAGTTAATTTTGCAAAAGCAACATAGTGTAGCTTTTGCAAAATCATGGTGACTCGCCGCAATTTTGGCAAAACCACACAAGGCACTATCTACATCATTGTATGCTACAACATCAGATTGTAGACTGAGGTCTTACATTTGTTAGAAGAAAAAAAACTATATGCATGACGCATGATGCTGCAAAAATTCCCAAGATGGGCGTTTGGCACCTGATAAAGGCACCTCACACTTCAACACGGCTCTTAACCATTTAATCTTATTTACAAGTTCTTCCAAGTCCAGAATTGCTGATTCCATTGTATTCGAAGACATGGAATTCAGACAAAGGCTAAGGTTGCTTCTCATCTTCTTAGCAGGATAGTCGCCATCATTAGATTGACTATTTGAGGCAGTCCTTTCAAAATTCTCAATTGATGCATCCATAATATGTGAGCTTGAAATACTAGTTCCTACACTTTTACTGCCAGCCTCCTCGATATCCATACTGTTTCCAACAGAGTTGCGTTGCTCTCTCCTCTCCACGGTTCTGTATGAAGACCGACCAACGTTCACTGATCCATCTGTAGTAGTGTTTATGTTCACAATATTCCCAGCAATAGCAAAGTGGCTTGAGGTTAGATTGACAATTTTGCAAAAATATGTTAAGGAATAGTGCAGAGCGAACACCAAATTGACAGTTTCACAAAAATATGTAAAAAAAAAGGGACAATTTTTCAAAAATATGTTAAGAAATAACAGCAGAACAAAGTGCAAAGCGAGTAACAAAAGCCAGTTTATTTCCACAATCACCGAGCACCAAATATCATGTCCAAAGCAGTAATTGTCCCCTGATATATTAAGAGTATTTGTGCCAGTATATTTAGCTTTAGCTTGATCAAGCTGTGCTTGTAAATGCAACATAAGCAGTTAGTTTTGAGAAGCTGCCACATCAGCACAAACTATCGTAACAGTATTGAGCCAGTTTCAGAGGATGTAGTTTAACACCTTTGAATGTAGGATAGCTTTCATATAAATTCTTGTAACTTGATATTTCAAGATCAAGAATTAAGATTCAATATAACAAAAAAGTCCATTTACCTTTTCTTTAGTTTTTCACTCTAATGGTATGGAATCGAATCACTAATATTTAGGGTTGAGGGAGAATGTTGGAAACTATCTCCTATGAAGAGATAATATAATAATTTTTTACCATATAAATTTTTCCTTTATTTTTATATTTATAACTAATAATTAGTTTCCTTATTTATGTCGCTTCCAGTATTAAATTGTAAATCTGGTATAATATATAAAAGATTGTGCCGATTCCTTAGCTCAGTAAATATTTGCCTGTCTCAAGTGTACATAGATGGCTACATTTTATACGCTTAAATTAATAGTGAAAAATAACGAGGAAAATCTGTACTATGAAGGGGAAATAACGCAGATCTGTAAATCAATAAAACATAAACGTTCTTCCTAAAGGATTGCTATCTACACTGTTTGAATTAGAAAATAACCACCGTAAAAAATATGCCATTCAAACAAAAGAAATCAAAACAGTATATTGTAATAGTGTTTTACCTGAACTTGCTGGATTCATTATCCGAGCAGGACACCTGCATCCATCCTCCTGCAAATTTTGCAAGAAAATGAAGCATTGATCATTCAAACTGTAATGTGTAAATGATCTTTGATTACCTAAACAAACTTGTAGAACATAAGCACCATAAACAGTCTAAAGACAAGCAATTAGTTAAAACAAGGATTATGATGCTTTCCAAGGGAGAAGAAAGAGTAACACAAGCTGAGCTTGGAACGCAGAGCATCGAATCTGGAAGAAAACAGGGTGTCTTTGTAAGGTCTGTGGCAGGAACATGCAGAACCTTGAGCTGCTTATTTCTCTCTTACAAAAAACAAATCCAGCTCCGTGTGCTTTGTACTTTTTGCGAGCATGGAAGACTAGGTTGTGAGCTAGAGAAACGTACTTATGATACTGAAGAGTTGAGGAACAATATGCTTGACACCAAACTCGAGTTAGTTCAGCAGTAACAAGAGCTAAGCTGCGATATTCAACATTTGTGCTGGATCTACAACCAATGCCTATTCTCTGGCCCACATGCAGACTAAATTAGAACAAATATAGAAATGAGCACTAGAAGTGGACCCTCTATCATCAGGACCAGACGCCCAATCAGCATCATAATACACTTTAATGGAGATTGGGGATGCAGGCCCCAAGATATATTCCCCATAAGACAACTTAGGATTCAATTTACAATCTTTACCACCATCCAGCGTGATTAAGAAGCTGGGACATGTAGTGACAAAACTTTGTTGACAGAAATTGCACGGCACCTACCACTGATGTAAATAAGAGGCCTCGGGGAGAATATTAGAACCACTTCTGGATGGACAGTTTACAACCTATAAATCAAGGATGATGAGATGGGTTTTGCTTCTTCCATATTTGTTTTGGCTAACAAATCTCAGATATACTTGCTGAGAGAGTGATGGAGCCATCTTGCTGAGGATTGCCCAAGTCTTCTAAGGAATAGTCTAGCCTTATGTCTAGTAGTTGTAGGATCTCAACACTACTACTCCATAACTTTCCAATAACTCTCTTGAACCAAAAACTACTATTCCTCCAATACGTCGGTTTCATACTACTTGTGAAAGTAGGCATCAAGTGATATAGCAGTAATTCTTGTTGGTCCAGGTTAATCAGCTTTTACCCTACTTCACTTCTCATGTCCTCTTATGACTTGCCCATTGCTCGTCTTTAAAGGTAAGCATTTTACTCCTAATTTTAATTCCAACTGTTTGATTTATTATAGGTCGTTGCAAAGTCAAGCATAGAGACTAACTAGCATGCTATGGTTGACACATCATGTGGACTTTTATGGTTGAAATGCCTCCGGCAAGGATTAAAGTTTTGCAAGATTAGTCGACACCACTTACAATATTGTTTAGGTAAAGATTCTTGCAGTTGTTGAAAAGGAAAAGAGATGAAACATGTGATGGAATCTGAGTCTAAATTACACACCAAAGAATATGGATAAAGATTTAGAGAAAGGAATTTTTTTATAACGAAAAGAGATGGGAGACAAGTGATGGATTCGTGTTTGAATTACACACTGAAGAATTTGGAAAGATTTTCTCACCCATTGGGGTGCAAGTGGTGTAGAACAAAGAAATTGAAATAGAAAAGAAAATAAAGAAATGGGAGAGAAAATCAGAGATGTGATCAGAAAGGAAGAGAGATATAAAAAGAAAGAAAAAAATGAACCAAAAAAATGCATATGGGAAGCTAAATCAAAATTAGAAAGATATGTCAAATTAAGGGATTATAATTATAAATACACACCGTAGGCATACACACAGTCCAACCTTTCTCTGGGCTCCAGTCCAAAGAAGGGCGCAGGTCCTTGGTTAAAGCTTCATACGATGCCCCTTCACCCAGCGGAGGTGGTAGCAAATCAATCTAGAAAGACAACTTCGTAATCATTTTCCCAAATCTTGGTAAAATCAGCAACAAAATAAAACCATAACTACTAAATGAAGCAAGAAAGTAATGAATCTGTCTATATGATTCATATTCAAATAAACTATAGCCTCTTGCATGAAAAAGGAACTAACTTGTTTTTATATTTTTAAAAAATCCATATTCTCAGGTGGTGGCATTACAACCTGATTACAAAGCATTACTTAAAACTCTATGAGTCACGAACTCCGACACAAACACCTGACGCGACACGGACATGCAATGTAAAATCATAGGACACCGACACGATTATGATGCAAACTGTGCTAGTTTGCTGGGCTAGAAATTTGCAGAAAGAAATAGGATAACTGAAAATTCTATAATATCACAAATTAGAGTAGTCCTAAATCCTTGTACTTATTGCTTGTCCGGAGTCTTGGTAATATGGCCCTGCTGAGTAGTTTAGACACACAGATTCCAAAAGCTTCTCTCTTCTTCTCAAAACAGTATCTATGAAAGGCAACCTTAATTGGGGTTCAACAAGAACTATTCCCACTAGTGAAATATTTTATGAAATCTGTGTTTCTCCATTTGCTTCTAAACAAAGCCACCACCATTCACTGTTTTCCCCCTTATGAAAGAGGGACTCATGAAGGTGTATTCACCTCCCATTCATCTACTACTATGAGGTTGTTGGAAGCTTGGAGCCTCCTCTTTCGGTATCCATCCTGGTGGTAATTTTTTATAATCACACTGTCTTGCTCAAGCAGCCCTCGTTTGGTGCTATTTATCTCTCCTATCAACTGATTGTTAGCTTCCTCATGAACATTGCGAATGAGAGAAACTATGATACCTAGGGTTCCAACACCCAGTTCCAGCTTACTGGAAAGAACTACAAAGATCACATCGTCCCAAACCTAAGTTATTATTGATTATCTTGGGTGGTCTTGGAAGATGAGAACTAGGAATGTCTCATCGCTTGTTAGATATTTTATAATTATGTCTACCTATTTGGGCGAAGATCATGGGGCTACACTGCTTACCCATTGTTGCGACGAAAGAGGACTTGACAACCACAACCAAAGAGCTTGAGCCAACAATTTACCATGGTTTGGCAGATTTTACACAATGGAATGTTAAGCCATAATTAAAAAGATTATAGGATTCGATGAATTAAAGAAAAATGTAAAATCATTGTCTAAATACAATAGGATTTGACAAAATTACTTTTAACTCATCAAAATTCCAAAATCAGGTGTCCAACATAAATAGGCAACAAACCTGAACTTTATCATTTCCAAATACTTCAGTCACTTTTCCACACCAATAACAACCATCAGCAAACCAATCTACCAAATCCCCAACCTTCCATTCGTCATCAACAATAACTATCACTTCTGAGAAGGCATTGACATCAAGCTTTTCACTTTCACGATAGATGGTAGGAAAGGGAGGTCGCACCATCAATTCCCTTTTGGATCCCTTTGACTTGGTAATATGAGAGGGAATTTGATACACCTTGACTTGACTTATCTCTACAGACAAGTAGTATAACAATTATTGACTTCAAATTATTTGTTATCATTGCAATTTGTATGATAATTCTCTAATTTTCATGGGGATATAACTACAGAATTTTTAAAAGGCAAAGATAAACTTGTATGAAAAGTATCATGAGTCTTACTGTTGAATAGCTCTTTTAACCTTGTGAAAAATATCTTCATGATAAAAATACATGTATGAAGTCAATTAATGCTCAAACAAAGGAATAATTTAGGGGATGATTACTCTTTATAATGAGCCATATATTTTAACAACTCACTAGTATAATTGCACTGCTATTATGCTCAAACAAAGGAGTAATTTAGGGAATGATTACTCTTTATAGTGAGCGAGGGAAATGTGATTTCTTGATCTGAGAAATACAGAATACAAAGACTTATATAGGATTCATATCCTACACATACAGAGGGGTTATCATACGCCCTTGTAACTAACCCTGTAACACACTTTGAGTAGCGGAAACTGCTTCCAACAGAATCTGCCACGCAGACAGATATTCTAGAAGGGAAAAGAAAAAATAAGCTGAAGCTATTTGAACTGATATATTCATACACACGCTAAGATAGTATACCATCCAAGATTTCCTCAACCATGTTCCAACATACATTTTCACTCCTAATCATGTTTCAACCAAGGGTTTCCCCTTTGTGAAAGATAGAGGTCTATCTACAAAGTATTTCCCCTTCACAAAGGATTACTCATTTCACAACTGTTATCCAATGTACATAATTAATTTTTCTATCTACCAATGTACCATCCCCTATTTATTTATCAAAATACTTCTGTTTGGAAACTCACTCACCTAACTGATCCCAGCTACTTTAGCTCATCGTTGTTCTTTACCATAACAATACCATCCCCTTCAAAATTTAACTCTGTCAACAATGTTGCAATATGTTAAACTTCCGTTTGTTTAATATACATTGGAAAACCAGACCTCTTCCCTCTGAACTCCCGCTACTTTTGACCGTGACAAGCCAAAAATGGGTGAGGGGGGAAAAAACTCTCCTAGGTCCCATCAACAAGGTTTTCACTACTACTTTACCACACCAAAATGGTTGCCAGTGATACCCAATCTTTTCCACACATCATTGCAGCAGGATCATCTTGACTATGAACATTATGCACAAACCAGACAGCAGGTTTAGGGGTTATCTGAGGCAAATGGGATCATGGTAAGAATTTGTGTTAAGGCTAGATATGCCTTGTGTTGGATCTGACGAAGTCTACCCTTGAATCACGTTTGGCAAAACCCTTTTTCATCAACAAAATGTTAACATCAAATTAGGTGCGGCCAATAAGGTCTAAATGGCGGTGGGCAGGTTACAATCGACAAGATCTCCATGGAAGCAACTACACCTTATTTCTACCTTCCCTCTTTTGTTATGCTCTACATGCATCTGAGTTCAGCACTTCAGGCTCAGCCAGAAAGTTTGAACTCGCCAAGTTTCCCATGTTTATAATGTTCCATCCACCACTAAGAATGACTTTGGGTGGGGAAATTTTGATGATGATTATTGTTTTTCTCCTTTTTTGGCTATGTCAACCAACTCTAGATTTTGATTAGAGTGTTGCTACATCTCCACCTTTGACTTCAACCTTGATCTCGACAAATGAGTTATTGTCATATTTGTATTTGGTTTTTGCATTTTTGGCGACTTCCTCTACTACACCCCGGAGAGATTTTACATGTCTCAACCCAATGGTCTTGCCCCATCACCCATCTTTGCCGCCCAAGAATGTGTCTTGCTACCACAATCCAACCCATTACCATTTTCTATTTTCTTCTTAATTCCATCAAGAACTTGCAGACAGGTCCTTCCTTCATTCTCAATCCTTGTCTATGCATTATTAGATGACCAAAAGTAATCTCAAGCCTATCCATTCTGCCCAGTTACATCTTGATTTCATCAAGCCCATCAAATTTAGTCTTGACCTAAGAAAAATTTGATCCAAGTCTGGTGGTCACCTTCCAGAATATATTAATGCTCCACCATATTTATGTGTGATTCCATCTCCCTTTGGTCTTCTTTCCCCAAAGATTCCACCCTTTTCCCTTGTCATCTCGAATCAGTTCAGAGATTTGTGGAAAAAGGTGGGATTCTAATACATAAAAATAAAAAATAAAATAACGGAGTTGTCGAGTTCATTGTTTCTTTCAAGATCTTTAAGTCCATACCCTACTTTTGATAGCTTGTCCTCTCTCTATGCCTAATAGTTGTCTTAATAGAGAGTAAACCCACAAAAAAAAACTACATGTCTCACCACATTAACTTCAGAGATTAACTTGATGATTTTTCTCTAAATTCTTTACTTGGCTCAAAAGAAAAAATGTGTCATATGATTGTGGGAAAATCTCAAATAATAATACGTTTTTTCGCAAATGAAAGAACAACAAACTTTGTAGTTGACCCAATGTATTACACCAAGTTAAAAATGAAATGTTCAGTGGACCAAATGCATTAGGGAACCAAACTGTGTGTGGACTTTCTAATATCTTACTCAACAAGTTAATAAACTCTAGGTTTACTTAAAACTTGAAGCAAGAACATACTTTGATCAGGGTAGTCAGGATACTCCAAAGCATAGGATGCCACACCATCTTTCTTGGCAATCTTTACAATCTGAAAGAATGATATAAAATAAGGCCATCAAATGTGAAATTTTAAATTTATAAATATGTCCATATAAAATGACAGACAATACTTGAGCAACCCAACAAAAATATGTTTTGGAAAAGGCCAGCAGCATAAATGAGTATCAAATTGATGCATACAACAGATTAACAGAATGCTGAAGAATTCTACAAGAACTATTTTTGACGATAATAAAGTTTGTATGATCAAACTTAAAATGCAGAAGATGTTGTGTTGATGACTGAATATTGGTGGAAAAATATGACTGTTCTCTCTTTAAAATCAATCAGGATCATTTGATCCACATGTACAACTAGGCATTAATTAGTGGTTTCAATAGGATCAATTATATTTTTTTTTCTCTCTTTTTTAGCAAATACATAAGAATTTTGAGGAGATTATGACCCCTTGTTTAAGGATTAGATTGATTTAAAGACTCAGTTTTGTTTCACCTATCTATTCACCCTTTGTGACAATTGAAAATCGATGCAAATCATTTTTCCACTTGGTATTAAACCGCGATCTAAACCATTAGCAAACAGACCAATCATGAAGGGTGAAAAGTCGGAGCCAACTCGGTTGAGCATTCGGTTCTTCCAAACACCGGCGACAAACTAGATGGCAAAACTTGCTACAGTAGGAAATATCAGTTCCAATCTCTCTCTAGAGAACGGGAAAGGAAGGATATATCACAAGGGACTCCAAATAACCAGAGAAAGGTGACCACAAGGAGCAAAAATGGTAGCTTGGTGATGTCATGTCTCCTCAACACCAAGACCAATGAAATTGGAGATTTAATGTACTGCAACGCAGACCAAGAGATGCGGGACACTGAAGGAAACCCACTCAAATGTGGACAATACCTCTGCAATTTTTTCGAATAAGAATAGGCCCCATCCATGACCTGCGACAGGGACAGTTCCTAGTCAGAGTATGTCAACGCCCTCAATCGGCACTGGCAGCAGCTGGACATGTATGAGGACATAGAGTGGAAGTGTCCCAAATATATGAAGAAATACAAAGGACTAGTTGAGAAGGACATGATCTACACGTTCTTAATGGGACAACAAAGAACTCGATGAGGTGCATGGGAGAATCCTTGGAACTAAATCTCTTCAAAAATTCGAGAAGTGTTTTCAGAGATTAGAAGAGATGGAAGTAGAAAACAAATGCCAGCAACTCCAACCTCAGCACGCTGAAATGAAAACTCAGACGTGGCAGCACATATCAATTGGTCTCGACCATCACCAAAGAAGAATAGGTCAATGGTGTCAACACTGCAGAAAATCAGGTCAAACAAAGGGCTCTTGCTGGGCTATTCATGGAAAACCGGACGATGGTGTCAACACTGCAGAAAATCAGGTCAAACAAAGGGCACTTGCTGGGCTATTCATGGAAAACCAGCCGATGGATTACCCCCCTGTGACAAGAGGCAACACAGTATACACTAAATATAATGAAAGCCTGTTTTCATATCAACCAAGTTGTGCAATTTCTGATGGTTAAGCTTATTTCCTTAATTTAAAAGAATATAATGATAGAAATCTTCGCAGCTCTATTTTCTTACTACATTAAAGCATTAGTTTTTAATGCTTTAAAGGTTCTGCCGTGACTATCCTAAGAAGGGTTGGATCCATAAGTTTGATAAAGGCAGTGTTACCTTATATTTGCTAGAAACTAATTCCATAACTCAACCATATAACCTCATAGCTCCTAGTTGTACGATAGCAACTCCAACCATTACATCAAGAGCTGATAAGGACTATTTACGATGTCAATTAACAAGTAACAACTATCATATAGAAACACTATTATGACATTATTGAAATGTACATTAGTATGGTTAAAACATGAATAATCAAATTGATATAAAGAACAACAAACCCACAAGAAAACAATCAATACTTTAACTTAAATGCACATTTATCAAATGAATCTGATACGTAATCAATACTCCTACACTGAAAAAAACAAATCAAGGATGACATAATGTATACCTTGCACCTGAACCATGCACCACGATAACCAGTTATAAATGTTTTTGACTCGATCGTTTCCCCAACTCGAAATGGAAGGTCAGACATTTTCAACAAAGGCACTTCCAAACTTTCACTTTGCCAATACAAAACCTAAATATACAAGAGAAGTGTTATACAACCATTTTAAGAGCTCTGAGGAAAAGTGACTTTAGACCAAGCTGTACCAACTAGTGAACAAGCATAAAAAGGTTGCATATTGAGAGACATTTCATGTGATAGTTATGTTCAAATACCAAATGGGTAAAATAAGTAATTCAAAGAGTACTATATCACCACTTAGTTCTCCAAAGGTTTTTCACAAATAAAGTTTATAAAAATATGAAAACACGTGTTTGTTAAAGAAGAGATGGTCTGAACATGTGTTTATAAGTGGGGACAATTCTCGCCTCACAAGCTGATTTTACGGGGTTGTGCTAAGCCCAACTACATATTCTAATATAGTATCAGAGCCTCCTCCAAGATCCATTGTGTCACGTGCTACTAGATTTCCACTAACAAACCATCTATCATTTAGTATCAATGTCCGACATGAAAGGGTGTGTTAAAAAGTCTCACATCAGATAAAAGATGATCTGAACATGTGCTTATAAGAAGGCAATCCTCACTTCACAAGCCAGTTTTGTGGAATGTGTTAGGCCCAACCATAAATTCTAATATGGTATCAGAGTCTCCTAAGAGAGTCATTGGGCCACCTGCTATCGGATTTCTAATATCGGGCCACCCACCAATGATATTCACGCTCCAGATGTGCATTCTTGGGCATGAGGGTGTGTTAAAAAGTCTCACATCAGATAAGAGATGATATGACAAAGTAGTTTTGTTAAGTCCAACCACGATTTCTAATATAGAATCAGACCCTCCTCCATCCATCGAGCCACCTACTTTCAATTTTCCACTATCGGGTCACATACTATTTATATCCATGCACCATATCCAATAGTATTGAGCGAGAAGGGGTGTGTTAAAAGAGTTTTGCATCAGATAAGAGATGACATGAGCATGTGCTTATGAGTGAGGGCAATTGTCACCTCTCAAACCAGTTTGAGGTGTTGTGTTAAGCTCAATAACAAATTCCAAGAGTAGGGACAATTCTAAGCTCAAACCGGTTTTGTAGGTTTATGTTAAGTCCAACCAAGATTTCAAATATAGTATCAAAGCCTCCTCCATCCATTGAGCCACCTACTTTCAATTTTCCGCTATCGGGTCACCAACCATTTATATCCATGCACCAAATCCAATAGTATTGAACGTGAAGGGGTGTGTTAAGCACAATAACAAATTCCAAGAGTAAAGACAATTCTAAGCTCAAACCGGTTTTGTAGGGTTATGTTAAGTCCAACTACGATTTCTAATATAGTATCAAAGCCTCCTCCATCCATTGAGCCACCTACTTTCAATTTTCCGCTATCGGGTCACCTACCATTTATATCCATGCACTAAATCCAATAGTATTGAACGTGAAGGGGTGTGTTAAAAAGTCTTACATCAGATAAGTGATGACATTAACATGTGCTTATGAGTGAGGGCAACCCTGATCTCACACACCAGTTTTGTGAGGTTGTGTTAAGCCGAACCATAAATTCTAAGAGTTTTTATATCCCTCTCTGCAGGAATGAATATGATAGTTGATCCAAAACCGCAAACACAATGCATTTTATGTCTTAGAGCCCATTTGTTTGAGATTTTTTTTGAAAAAAATCTATTTTTTCAACTAAAAAATCACTTTTTTTTTTGTTTTTGTAGTGTTTGTTTCAGATTTTTTAAAAATCTATTTTGTAAATGATGTTTAGCCTCAAAATGAAAATCTATTTCGAATAGCTTTTTCAAAATTTTTTTTTTTTAAAACACAAGGAACTCAAGTGTAAGAGATTCAAAATTTTTATATTAGTAAACAAACAAAATAGCTTTAGATTTTTTTAAAAAATTTATAAAAAAAATCTATATATTTTTTTAACTCAAAATCTATTTTTTTTAGGTTTAATTGCAGTTTTACCCCTAACTTTCACAGAGGTGCCACGTGTTATTTTTTTATTTTTTTTGGCCTTGGGGCCAACACTGCTACAAATGTTTAGGGGTCGTTTTTAGGGTCAAAATCACAACTTTGTAAAAGGTAGGGGTTAAAACTGCACTTAAGCCATTTTTTTAGGCATGCAAGCCAAGCATTAGATCCAGATCCATAACACCTCTAAATCACCACGCAAGGTGAGATCTCCTGCAACACGATTATCTTTTGCAGAGATCTGCTGCAACGCAATACACTTTTGCAGTTGCGGCAATTGCGACGGCGAAACGCGCTGGAATCCATTCTCACGCGCTACAAGAGTAGGAAAATCCAAAAATCAAAAAAAAAAAAAAGAGAACCTGCACCTGCGCGTTTTCCGGCGAGTTGATTTCAGAGACTTGTTTCTCATGCAATAGAAAGGTGGCAGCGTCTGCATTTCATTTTCTTGATATAGCACGTCCGTGTCGGTACTCGGTTGTTAGTTTTTGGGTGTTTCTTGGTTTTATATTAGGAAATGGTGGGCCTATGTACTTTGGGCTTCATATACATCTTTAAAAATTGTTTTTCTGACAATAATAACTTCACAATAACACAAGTAAAATACTTAAATGTCCTCAGCGATAATTAACAATCATTTATTAAGCCGACAGCAGTTAACTGACTCTGTGTGTCTGGTTCATTTTCCAAATCCTTTTCCATATTCTTTGATACCTAAACAAATTCATCTAAAATTTTCATTCAATAACCAATTGATACCTAAACAAATTCATCCAATATTTAACAGGAACAAAATAAAATTAAAACGCAAGAAACTGAATATAAGAGGTATGTCGAAAAATGTCATAGAAATACGAAAATGTATGGAACATGTCATAATTATACATCACCATCATCATAGTCAAAACGTACATAAAAAAAAAAGCCTAATCATAATCAACCATGTTGCCTACCATGCCTCTGCCCCCTGCGCCGCCTGGCAATTTGATACATACGGGCAGGGCGACCAGTACCGGCTATCCGTATCACCTCTTGGACAATCTCTTCCTTAGTCATGTCGGCGTGCCTAGCTACAATATCATCAGCTATGTGGCTGTGAGCTCTCTATACCTAGCCTCGTGTCCTTACGCCTCCGAGTCTTTGGGACATACGGGTTTTGATCCACCTTCTCCTTCCGAACGCTAGCGGTACTCGCCGCTTTACCTTTGCGCATCCTATCCTCTCTAATAACCCGTTGCCGCTCATCCCCATCCCTAGCCATAACTGTTCAAAACAAATTTAAAAAAACACAAATAAGTGGACAATGTATTTAGGCATTTCAAAGGAGCGTAAAGGTATACAAATATAAAGGATACATATTCTAGGCATATATGATTTTTGATAAATATATACATTATAACACACAAATCCAAACTAATCAAACTAATAAAAATATGGTCAATATGCACTATATCAATATGCTCAAAAAATATGGTTATTATATCATTATGGCCAACCTAATCAAACTTGCCAAAAAAAGCAAAAATGCAAACTTATCATCATTATAAAATACATACATTATAAAATTAAACATATTTGCAAAAAAATTACACAAAAAAAGCAAGATTTTCTCACTTATGCATTTCATCAAACACCTTGTGTGCATTCTACATTAGGAGCATAGTTAATGTTATTTGAACATCTAAACAACTACATTGTACCTACACTTACTCTAAACAACAATTACAGCATAAACAATTCATCAAAGCATTTAAATCATGCATAATTTGCAATTTTCTAACCTAAGCTAAAACTACCTAAAACTAACATTTTGTTCAAAATTATAAAAACTAACACTCTAAACAAACTACTGCATGTAAAAAGGAAGGAAAGAACTTACTTGTGAATTAATTGAAGAAATTGGGCTCAAATTTGATCAAATAAAGTTTGGAGATAATTGGAAGAGTGTTTTCTTGTGTTTGTGTTTCTGGAAAATGATAAAATTGAGGGTTATGTCCTTGTATATTCGCAGAAATCAACGGTAGTTAACTACCGCTGAGTGCCAACGACAGTTAACTACTGTCGGTTTTCCCAATGGTTGTTAACTGCCGCTTGGGGCATTTAAGTATTTTACTTGTGTCTTTATGAAGTTTTTTATGTCAAAAAAGCAATTTTCTACATCTTTTGAAAGTTGTTTTTTGACATCAAATTTTTTTTAAAAAGTAAAAACATATTGAAAAGAAGAAATTACCTCAGCGGTAGTTAACTACCGTTATGGCTTAAAAAATCGACAGCAATTAATTACCATTCAGCCCAACGGCTAAACCAACCTAAAAACTTAATTGTTTGGTTATAGTAAGTGAAACAAAACTCATCTAATTTTCTACCAAAATCACCCAAACTTTCATTTGCACGAAATCATCCAATTTGCTTCAACAAAATCACAAGTAAGTCATCTTAATCTTATTTACATGTAGTTAGTATAGACTTTTTATTTATTTATATAAATTTAGGAAAATGTTAGTGTTTAGGTTAGTTTGAAATTCTCCTTATTTAGTGAAATTAGGATGTTATGATGGAATTTTGTTGCTGCCATTGTTGTTTAGAGTAGGTTTAGGTGCAATGTGGTTGTTTAGAACTTCAATTAAGATTAATTGTGATAGTTTCATGAAATGCACTCAAGGTGTTTGATGAAATGCACCTATGAATGATTCTTGCTTTTTTTTTTTTTTTTTTTTTTTTGCATTTCTTTTGGCAAATATGACTGATGTTATAATATATATACCTTCAGATGTCATTGTGACCTTTAAGTTCTGCACAAGTTTGAATTTTGTGGTAAAAGTAGATAATTTTTATGTTAACCAATTCTAACATTTTCTTCCATAAAGTTTACGCAAGTATATAATGATTGTATATGCCCTTTTTTTTTTCTTCATATAGTGATATAATGATTGTATATGTCATGACATCCACGACAAGAATCTCAAACATAATTGTTTGATGATATGCTAACTCCATTTATTTTGGTTTCTTTGCTTTGGTTTTTTCATAGATATGTCTAGAGAGGAGAACGAGGATGAGCAGTGTAACACCCCAATTTCCCGTCTTAAAAATTTCATTAAATAAATCACATAAAATCAGAGTACGTCTCAAAAGGAGTGTCACATTTCATCTTAAAAACAACTTAGAAAATAATTTATCATTTACAAAAAATACTCAATTAAGCAGCGGAATTTAGAAGTCTCATCTCATAAATAGTCTTGGCTTAAAAGCCAACGAAAACGTCTCAAAATATTAATGTTTCAACATCACTGAAAGTCAACATTTAT
>Ga0209282_1000461_pt1 | contig 19869 bp, 11 predicted proteins | sample Mtrugardesep15_FD_187529 | JGI IMG/M metagenome (GOLD analysis project Ga0209282, IMG submission 187529) | Root nodule microbial communities of legume samples collected from California, USA - M. trunc garden sep15 (SPAdes) (version 2) | ecosystem: Host-associated > Plants > Roots > Nodule...
CTTACAATAAACATGGAGATTATCTTACCATATAATAAAGCCACATTTTTCTGTGAACCTTTGCTCTACTTCTATCTTCATTCTTTCTCACCCGCTAAAGAGGCAGTAATTTTCAACCTTTTATTTTTGGCTAAAAAAAAATAACCACGCTGCATCATCATTTTGTTTGTAAAAGTGATTTTTACATAGATACGTTTCTATTGAGTTTTTCTAAGACTTTGTCATTTGAGTGTGACATTTTTTCATGGCTTAATAGGTCATGTTGGTTAATTGGTTGTGTTTTCTGGAATTTTTGTATGAAGGTGATGAATGAGGGGAAGGAAGAAGATGAATAATGGGATATATAGTTAGATATTGTTGGTTCACCTTATGATACAATAGACATGCATGATTTAACGATCATCTTTTAATAAAAGAGATCAAACAATTTAAATTAAAAATATTAATAGGATCTATGATGCATCACTTTTAATGTTGGTTTACCATAGATATTTGAGGTTAAACTTAACCGTCTGGGATTTATTTGACTAACGGAGACAAACATGAAGGACCATAGCAAGAGTTTTATTAATTATGAGACCAAAATGAAAATTGCAAATTAATTAGGGGACCAAATAATCTATTAAGCCTTTTTTTCATTTATCATCTTAATGCGTCATTGTTTAGTTTTTTGTCTTATCACATTGTTTATTTGATTTTAATCAATGACTTAGGCATCGACGTTACATATCCAGAAATATGATTATTCCAGTCAATTTAATTTTATTACATTTGTAGGCATTTTATGTTTTATCTCTTAATTTAGATATTGTTAATTTGCTTGCATATTCAACCATTTTCATTTTGACAACGTTGAATTTATGACGTTTTTGACGTGTTCTATCAATTTAAATAAATGTATATTTTTTTAAGTTAAAAAAACCTGATCCTAAACCCAAAAACACAGGTATTAAAAAAGATATGCACTCCCGGTTTCAACAACGGGTCAATATGACTTGTAAAGAGTTTGAATCCTCTACCTGCATTTTTTTTTGTTGACAAAATCTTCTACCTGCATTATGATGTTGTAGTTTTAGGGACCATTAAATTTAGAGTTTCACCGAAAAAAAAGATAATAATCGAGAAACAACTTAGTCGGTCTCTCCAAATTTAACGAGATCACTATAATTGCAACATCAAATTGTAGTGATAGAAAATCCAATTTAATTTCCAATGGAGCCCTTGCCGTAGAGGCTGATTGATAATAGACGACAGATGTATCAACATAAAGTGTCAAATTGAACTCAATAAAACAAGGGACATTGTTGACATGTGGATTAAGCCAAACATGTTGGCTATGGACAACATCACACTATTTAGTTATGGGACTTATATGGACAGGACTTAGACATAAGTACTCATTAAAATGTTAACTGTTTTATGATATGTTCATATAAATTTTTGAAAAATGTTATGTATATAAATTGTTTATGCAAAATTTTCTCTTAGCCAATATATGAGCATTTAAGTGTCTCTTTGAATTAACAGTGTAAATGATAGAATCCTCTAACCATCACGATTTTAATAAAATTTGTATTTTAAAACTTCAACAAAATCACGGTGGCGTTGCAATTTTTGCCAAATTCACCGTCAATCCAAACATAAGCAAATCAAACTGCAAATGTTATATATATTTCCAGGTGAAAATGTAAACATTGACAAGTAGATGACGTAGTTAAGAAGTGATGGCAGGGTAAACAGGTTACAGACCTGACATATGGCACCGCACCTATGTTGCAGGGCTTGAAGGTATTACCTTGTCTGCAAATTGCGGCACATATCCAATGGCCCAACTCAAAGTTTGATACATTTTTCTCTCAAAGATTTGGCAATACATCAGACATGAATCGTGGATGTCATTGTCTTGTGCCAGAAGGTAAGTGACATTTTCACCCGGTTTTAGTTATTGAAAGTTGCATGGATTTAGTGTGTGTTTGATGAACAATGTGTTCGATAAAATCACGGAGATGCTGTGAAATTGTTGAAGATCTAAAATGTAGTTTTTACTAAAATCACGTTGCTCGTTGTGATTCTAACGAGTTTAGAGTCAATCCAACCATGCAGTTAAGTTTAAAGAAAATAAATGAGTTTGTCGGATCAAAAGTTTTGATCCTTTTAACTTATGATCTAGATTATTTTTTGAGAGGAATATCATCCATAGATTATAAGCACAGTTGATATGTATTATCTGATTTCCAAAAATAAGCATGGCTTGAAATCTCAATCATGGCTTAATTATTTTTTCAATTAATAGAATCTTAAGACAAACAGAGTCATAAACAGGAGTTTTTGTCAAGTGACCGAACACATTTGAGAAGACAAAATCCTTATTCTTTGGTGAATTTAGAGACAAACATTATCACTAACTAATATGCATGGAACAGATAGGGAACAATATTATACTAACATATTAGATTTATAGAAAGCAGATAATGATGATAGGAAAACTAAGATGGCTCAAATACACGTATATATACATTATAGGTTGACATTAATTCATATGGAGATCATATAATTTTTTTATTATCTTTTTCACAAAAATATAAATGGCAATCGATTTCAAACCAGACAAAAATGATGTTGACCCTCATGGACCATTAGGGTCATATACAATTTACCACCATGATCTATTAATATACGGACCCAATAATTCATGACAGTTAACTTAGGTAGCTAGAAACTGCCAAAATGTGTCTATATATAGGACCTAAATTAACATATGCATATGGTATATTCAAGAAAAAAGAGCAAATCATATAGTACAAGAGTCTAAATTGCTTTTAACTTTTAAGATGGTTGCTTCACAAAACAAACGGATTCTACAAGTGATTTTTGTTCTCCTGTGCTTCTTCTCCATCCATATTCAAGTTAAAGGTACCTTTTGCTTCAAATATCCATAGCTAAAAAATATTACAACATTGGATTCAGAATATTCCCATTTTTATTTTCTGTTTTAATAATTTTTCTTACATTTTTTTGGTTATGCAGCAAGAGTATTGAAAGAAATAAGCAACCAAAGTAGTGAGAATGTCAACAAAGCTCAGCAACATAAGGAAGTGCATACTGACATGTTTAAGCTAAAAGAAGGAGGAGATAACGTTGGTTCTGATGTTTTCACCATGGATTATACTCCAGCATCAAGGAAACCACCAATTCATAATTAAATAGTGCTCAAATTTTGGTATAGTATAAAAATTGTACTGATATTCAATAATACGTTGTACAATAGCTATTCTATAGCTCTGGTTTTTTGTAAGTAAAGAATTTTTCTTAAACAAAAGCAAAAGACGAATTTTATTACAATTACATTTATAATTATTCTTAACAATTTTTGACGAAAATAATAATTAACCATGTTAGTATCTGGATTTAGAATATAAGACGGTATAAAATTTGAATTTCGTTCTTTAAAATTATAAAGTTAAATTCTTACCAAAACAAAGGCCTAAAAAAACTCACTCCTTCGTACAAAATATAATGCATCTCAACATCCCACGCATGGTCCAACTACTTCCTTAATAACGAAAATCAAAGTCTAGAAAGAATAATATGCATGAGCAAGTCATTGTATGAATGAGGTCTTTCAACTAATTAATAAGGACCCCATTAGCATGAGGGAAGACCAAGAGCTGAGAGCAATGAGACCAAGTTGCCTTGGCCCATGGGCAAGAGAAAATGCAATGCACCATACTGATAAAATCATTGCGGTCACACCACACACAACATAATGGATCAAAGCATTAAAGATAATTGATAAATCATTGCAAGAGACGACGACGGATCAAGAAATTTTGGCGGGTGGGGGCAAGATTATAGACTATAATAGTTATATAAAATTAATGAAAGAAATTTAGAGAACAAGTGTTGAATCTCACTAAATTCGTCACTAAATTTAGTGATGAGAGAATTAGAGAAAAATTTCAGTTTTTCCATACCAACTTCACCTATAATTTTATATTTTTTAGTAATTTATGATGATAACATTGTTATTAAGTAAAATTTTGAAGATAAGAAAATTATATCAATATCCCCTCAAAAAAAAATTATATCAATATAAGTCCAAAATTAAAATTAATTGAATATTTTTTAATATCTATTTATAATTGCTCTTTACGTGTCTTTATGTTTTAAAATTGTTTAATGCTTTACACATCAAAAACATATTTCTCCATATACGTGATCAAACATACATTCACTAATTCATCTTTTACGGACAGTTGTAAACTTGATCTTTCATAAATAAAATTATTCAATATTGTACCCAAAAAAAAAATTATTCAATATTTTTAGTGGAGGAAACCACATAATTTATGAATGATAAAATTAATGGAAGATTAATTTTTCAGTAGGGGCAGTTGCCCCAACAATATGATGTACATGCATCTGTTGCAGCAAGATAGGTAAAAATTCAAAGGAAATCACCATCCGTCTGTAACTAAAATCTCACGCCCGTAGCTAAAGATCAAGAGAATAAAGAAGATTGTTGTAAAAATCATAAGGATACAGTCAGATTGTTGGGATTTAATGATTTTTTTTGTAATTAATCGGCCAATCATAGCTTTAGAGGTTATAAAAAGCACGAAATTGCTCCAAACTTCATGACTTCTACCACTTTACAACTTTGTATTTTACATTTTCTCTCAGTTCCATGTAGTTCCTTGTTCTTGTACTTTGCATTTTCAATATAGTTAAGGTTTTCTTCTTTACTCATTCTACTTTATGCTTTCATTTTATTTTGTTATGTCTGGTATGATCATGAACGATAGTCTTTGATTGTGAAAGAATTATTCAGTGATAGATTTTCCATAATCACAATTCTCTCTTTTTGTTATGGGTTTCAAAACCTTAAATTGAGTCTTATTGTTCTTCTTGTGTATAGTCATAGAATTATAGTTATATTTATTTTTTTGTCAGGTAGTCTAGTGGTTAGAATTCACCATTTTCAATGTGAATAAGTCGGGTATCCGGGGTTCGAACCTCGGCCCCTGCATATAACAATGCATGTCCCTGCCAACTGAGTTATACTCACGGAGACGTTATCTAATCCTAAATATTGAGCGATGAAAAGATGAAGCTTGATATTAACAAATAGGATTAAATAATCATATGACTAAAGTTTGACGATCGTAGACATCAATTGATGGACAATTGGTGAAGGTTGATGTCAACATATAAGATTGAAAAAGATATTCAAAAAATAAAAAAATAGTCTAGATTCTCGAGGTCATAAGACATAATTGTTCTTCATGGATTTGGTCAACAATTCCTCCATGAAAATACTCCATCCGTTTCAAAATGAGTGTCACTTTAGGTTGTTACACACATATTAAGAAATGCAATAATGTTGTCTATAAACATGTCACTTTTACTAAAATAGTCTTGTTAACTATTGGTGCATTTCCCATCATTATAAATTAAAGGAAAATGTGGTACTTTGGAAGTAGTATCCATAGGGAGTAATAATTAAGGAGGACTATTGCAAAAAAGTAATTAATAGTGCATTGGAGCTGAAAGTGACATTCATTTTAAAATAAATTATTTTGGCTAAAACGACACTCATTTTGAAACAGATGGAGATAGGGTAAAACATTTTTTTAGTTCAAGACATGCTTTTGCATCTCTAAAAAGAGACATTAGTGATGTAATGTATCCGACCTTTAAAATTTGATTTTCATAACAAACAAGAAGAATTGAGGTTGTAGTCTTTAATTTTATCATTGTGATGAAATCACAATCCTAAGACGTTTCTATATTATTGCATATTTTATACCAAAAATCATATGTCCAAATTATCAATCTTCTACCTGATCATCGTAGAAAAATAAATTGATACTCAACAAAATCTTTGTGGCGTTGATAATTTTACTATGTGATGTTGTGTGAATGCAGCCTATCACATCCCCTCCTATTTAAAAACACTATAGCACCTAATGGAGGGAAAGATAATCGTTGTGAATCAACAATTCAAAATGGTTCATAATTGATCGGATCCTTAGTATGTGCCACATCACCAAAATCAAAAGGGTTCCGCATCCAACGATTATGACTGCTTTCTTGGTCGACACAACATCTTAATTACCCCTGTGACCCTAGACCAATGAGGTACATGTTATGGAAAGTTAAAGATAGAAAATAATCTCATTTCTCATAGATGGAAAAGATGGTACAATAGGTATTTATAGGAAAAGTATAAAGTACACAAATCCTAATCACATGCTAATGCACTAGATTAAGCTAATTAATACTAGCTAGCTTGTGACTCAAGTAAACTTGGTGAGGTAGAGTTTATTGTTGTAGCTTGTGTAGCAATCTTCTCTTCTTTCTCTAATAGTACATGCCTAGGAACCACAGGCCAATGGTGCCATCAATGGTCACCTCTGCATAGTAAACGTCATCGCTTTTCACCAACCTTGATGGAAACACTTTTTCGTGCCTGCCCTTGTTTGGATCAAGTTTGGTGGGAGGGAAGAATATCATGTTAATGTTGTTCCTGTCAACGATAAATGGAACAACGGTAACTTGTGGAATTCATTATAGTTTCCTTCACAGCACTGCGTCAGTAAACCTTCCAATGTGCTCCATAGTCTGTTTGCCATATTCCCACGAAAAGATAGCAAAATTTGAGTTTTATAACGTCGAGACAGAGGCATTGATTTGTCGATCCATTTTGCGTATGGCTTCCTATACTCAGGCCTATCTACGGTTTCAGTTGTATCTTAAAATGTCTCTTGATTGTATCGGTTATGAGGTTAAGATCCAACAGTTGCTAGCGGTCCTGGCTCGACTACAACTCATATTTATCTATTGTCTTTGACTTTATTATGAAAATTGATCAGGTTACATCTTTTATTTGGGAGAAAAAATCCATAGCATAATTGTATTGATTTTTTAAAATGTGTTGATGCCGTCTTCATCTTTGTTTCTCCGTTTCAAATAGTTATTACTTCGCATATGCTTAATGTGGCTTCTGCTTCTCAGGATATCTTTTGATTGATAAATAATGGATTTGGAGATGAAATAATTAAAGCTATGATAGACTAAAAGTGAGTCTGTTCTTGATATATTTACTATGGGATAAGGTATAAGATTTTTCGCACTGAATATGCATTAACCATGTATCTTTTGGAAAATTAATTTGCTGCAGAAATGGTGATGCATTGTGTTACAGTTGGTGTTGCTTTTAATTGCAACGCTAAGTGATCCATGGGAAGATGTGAATGGTAACACAGACGAGTGCTTGCTAATGTAATGAAGAAGTCTTACATGCTCTGAGAGCATTCTATGCATAGTTTCAAGCTGATATATATATTTATAATGAAGGAGAAGTTTTGGAATTATGATTAGTGTTTGTGTTGTATTGAGGCACTACTACTTACGTTATTATAATTAATATATTTTCTTATTCAAACAAAAAAAATTAGTTGAAATTATTTATTGGTGTCTTCATTGTACTAGGAGTTGCTTAGTTATTATTTTTAATTTTGTTTTGTTCTATGCTTAATATTTTCTTAGTGTATTTTCTTTTCTTCTTAGGGAAATGGGTTTCAAACCTAAACTTAGTTATATAGTTTCATCTAGTCTTGACATTATCAAGTGTACAGTACTTTACCTGTTGCTCCTGTTTATGCACCATGGACAGAAGCTTGTTGCCCCAAATCCCAATATAGATATGAACTTGGACGGAAGTTTCTTCATTAAGCGATCCTGTGATCATGGTAGACAGGGACGGACCTGAACAAGACATGGTGTCGCAAGTGTCACAGCAGTTCATATCCAAAAAAAATTATCGATTCATTGTGTATTTTTACTCATATATTAATACAAATATCTAACTTTTTTATGTTTATACATCTATCTATATTTTTACTCATATCCTAACGCTTGTTCATTATAATTACCTAAATTTAGAAAATGTATAAACCGTATTATTAATGGGAAAAACAAGAAATATTACAAAGAAAATTCCTGTAATCTCGGAGCAAAGCTTTAAAAAAATGAGACCATGGTGAAACAGTTTGGGATAACTTTTTAAAATAACTTATAACATTTATAAATACAATTTTATTTTATTTTAGCTTTTGCTATAAAAAGAGTGTCTACCATGATAAACAATTGTGTTATAAGCTGCAAATAAATTGTATCCAACTTTGTAAATTTTCTCTTGTTGTCTTTGGAGGTAGCATTTAGATGATTTTGTGTTGGGTGACTTTGGTGCTTTTGTGTTTATTTCTCTTATAACTAATAATTTTCTTTTATCAAAATAATTTATTTTAATCACTAATTCATCACTCTTTTCATCTAAAATACACTAAAATCATCAAAGTCATCAAGTTACGAAAATATTTTTCAGTCTTTAGCATTTATATAACTATCATTGGCCTCTAACAAATTAGTCACATTAACAAATGTAACCAACTTGCATATTCAACTCATTGGTTGAGCTTAGGTCCAAATATGAAGTCCGAATACTCCAAAATAGAGCCGTACCCGTATCGGATACCGATACTCCACGGATACGTACCCACGAAGTATCAGAATTAATTATTTTAATTTTTTAAAAATATTTTATCGAATATTTATTGGATACTTCATAGATACACAATGATACGTATAGGATACTTCACATATACGTATCCTAGAAAAGATGAAGGGGAAAAAAGTGAGAAAATGTTGTAGAAAATTAGTATAGATGTATTTGATTCAATTTTAGATATGCATCGGTAAAATTGTTTCTCGATGAACCACTTAAAATTATACTTCTTATCGATGAAGGTAACGAGAGAGATGTTCAATAAATCAACATTGGATCAAATTTGTGTTGAATGCTTCTCTTTATATCCCAACAAATGAAAATATAATATACTTTATAAGAAAAGTTTACATGCATATAATAAGGGTAATCAATGCTTATTTTCTTCTATTATTTTTACATATATAAGTTTTAATATAAAAGATTTGTTGACGTATCTTAGCCGTATCGTATCCTAAATTTTAAAAAAATCGCGTATACACGTACCCGTATTGTATCGTACCTGCACCTAAAACTAAAAGCCTGTTGTTATTTTACTTCACAATAGTGTGTGGGTAACATTTGTTGATATTTGCGCTTTTTAGATCATGCTAACCAGATATAAGAAAAGAAGATAAAAATATATATTGAGTGTTGTTTAGATAATTTTTGTCATTAATAAACATCTTTTTGTAGTTGATTAAGAGATCAAGTATCAAAATAAGGCAAAATACATATGAAACAAGTTGATATCTATTAAAAAAATTATTCTACTAGTTTCGACAAATAATCTCATTTGTGATAACTAAATATATATTATTGAGATAACTAATTACTAAATGTATACTGATTCAAATAAAAAAAAGATAATTTTTGGGTAGTTTTTGCTACCCCTGACAATTAAGGGTGGGAAAAAAACAAAAAAATCGAACTGAACTGCACAACTGAACCGATTCAATCCAAAAAAACTGAATTATTATTAATATTATTGGGATAACTAATTACTAAATGTATACTGATTCAAATAAAAAAAGATATTTTTGGGTAGCTTTTGTTACCCCTAACAATTAAGGGTGGGCAAAAAAAAAATGAACCGAACTGCTGAAACTGAACCGATTCAAACAAAAAAATTGAACTATTACTAACAGTTTTGAAACTGAACTGAAACAGTTCAGTTTGGTTTAAAATAGTTCAGCTCGATTTAAAACAGTTCAGTTCAGTAACTAAAATTCAATTTTGTTTGATTTTTTTATATTTTTTTCAACGGTACTAATAACAAAAGTTCAGTTCAGTTCGGAACAATTCAATTTAAAATACAAACAGTTTGGTTCAGTTCAGTTATTTTAAATATAGCAAACAATTCGATTCAATTCGACTCATTTTTCATTCCAAACCGAATGATACTCATCCCTAATAACAACACAAGGCTTCTCATGCTAACAATTGTCTAAAGAGATAATTTTAAATTTTTTAAAAGTTTAATTCACCACTTTTTAACGCGGAGTATTTCTATTTTTGTCATTTAACATATTATAACGATCTAGATAAGTTTCGTTGTGTCCTGAATGCTGACCCTACAAAAATCAATTTGATTGCTTCGTTTTGACATAAAATCATTTTAGTTGTGACTTCAATGGTGAATGGGTCTTGCGACAAGAATGGCCCGCATTGAAGATGGTTCATGCAACATTTCTTTTTTATTTTGCGAATTAATGGTGGAACGTATCTTTAATATAAATGTTTCATAGAAAATTATTTTCTTTTTAAAAAGCATTTTCATAGAAAATTATTTAACAGGTCAAAATAAGACAATGCACCCATTCTTAAACGCAAGCGTCACTTCTACTAATTATATTTAATTTTGTTTAAGCGATTAAGTCAATAGTCTTGTATGATTATGGCTTAAACTTCAACGTTCTATATTACTTGCACAACATCATTTGTGCTTAGGAACTTTACACGCCACTTAGCTATTTTAAGTGTGAACAAGTAGCTTAATTACACCTTTGAAGACGACGTGTAACTGTGAAGGCCTAAAGAAGCCTTTAAAGGGAATATTTGTTTTCTAGTTTTTACGTTTCTCCGATGAAAAGAACAATTATGTTGAAAGACTCCTTGAACCTATGTGCACCTTTTCATTTATTCGTACTTTTTTACTTTTTATTGTTAGCCTCCCTTTACGAACTAGCAGCGAGCCATTGAAATTTTGAATAAACCATCATGTCAATCTAATGATCTATGTTTATGTTGAAGTCAATTTCATGTGTTGAACCTTTAAATTGTCGTTCGTGGTGCATTTTCAACCTTAAATTATTAATTTGTTAACGAGTATTTTGCGGAGGATAGTTAGAAAATCTTTCATCTAGTGTGTTCAAAGAAGATTCTAAAATAATAAATGCACCGAATGATGTTTGAACTATAAGATGTGATAGCGACTAAGGATGTTAAAAAAATGGTAAGAAAAGAATTAGTAGAAGAAGATGGGTGTGGTTATGATACATAAAAAAATCTTTATACAAGTTGTATAAATTTAGAAATGGTTTATATGAGTTGTACTCCAAAATCATTAGATGTACTTAATTGTTTCTAGCAGGTGAAAAAAAAAAACTAAGGACTTGTTTATGTAAATTGTACTTCAAAACCATTAGATGTACTTAATAGTTTCTGTGAGTTGTACTTCAAAATCATTTATGAATTTATGGAGAGTGCATAAGGATTTTCTTATGCATCATAACCAGCATAACCAGTGCCGAAGAAGACTCGTTAAATGAATACAAATGGTCAAACACATTATTCTCTTGTCATGTTATGATGTCGCTAACGTGCCACTTTCATAATTTCAAAACTATGGAACATAATTTGCAAACTCGAGTAACTACAATTACTCCCAATTGGTAGGGAATCAAATTCCATTCAAATATTGAGTACTATCTAACAAAGATAACAAAGAAAAATTAAAATTTGCATTTCTAGAAACATTATCACCACAAAAAATGTCATGAATTGTAAATGAATTGGCATTTAGCTATTGGAAAAAAAATGTAATAAAAGAGCAAATTTGTGTTTGGATCCACAGCAGGAGAAGGTGGAGAAGGTGCACATGATCTAAATTCAAGAGACGATGTAGCATTGACACTTCATATCGGAGTTCTGACAATGACATGAAACAAACATACTTCCATTTTTTACATATTATTACGGATGTCGTACTCAAGTGTATCAGTGTCGTGTTTGATATCCATATCTTTGTCTATATTTCATAGAAAACTTTTTTTTTTTAAAAAGCAAAAATGAATTATATTTCATAGAAAACTGATCATCTGGAGGGAGAAGAGGTATGATCCGAAGCTGACCAAGGTGGCAACTGAGTAGAATAAAACGAGGAAACCGAAGTATTGCCCTGCATAGAAGAAGCAAATGCAGAAGAAGATGATGACAAAGAAGAAGCTGGCGACGATGATGAAGATTGTAGATGAGAAGCCATAGAAGAAGTCATAATCACATTATCATCATAAACATTCCTTGTAGAAGGAATACCCGAAAACTGAAAACGATCATAAAAGTTTGTTGAATGCTGAGAAGAGTTAGCAAAAGGTCTAGTATGAACAACTGGGTCAGTAGAAGTTGTAATAGAAACAATTGAACTCGGTGAATTCGAAACGTTCCATTGTGTAGTAGTAGTAGCTGGTGGAGGGTTACGAAGAGTAACATTTTCAGGGAAATTGAGTTTGGCTTTGTTGCCTCTAAAACGAAGAGCAGCTTCATCATATGCTCTAGCAGCTGCTTCAGCAGTTTCAAAGGTTCCTAACCATACTCTTGCTGCTTTGAATGGATCTCTTATCTCTGCTGCCCATTTTCCCCATGGTCTCTGTCTCACTCCTCTGTATTTTCTCTTTGCTTCTCCTTCTCTTACTACATTCTCTGTTCTTCTATATTCGTATACTGCATTCCCCATTTCTCTGGTTATTCTTGTTGCTGTCCTATTAATGCTTGAACTTTCTGCAACTGCATTATTATTTACATAATAATAAGCTTTCTATTTAATGGAAGATACAACATAATAATAACCTTAAATATACAAACCATATCTATGAAGTAAAGACAAAAATAACTTGAGTGAATGAACTAATTAAAATTAAATGTAATTATATGTTGAACGAATACTTTAAGAAAATGAATTAATTGAATATCACATGTTGGACTTGCCTAAGTTATAGGAGTACTTACATTATTACTTCAAATAAAAATTAAGAAAAAAAAAACATGTTTTATTTGTTGAGAATTGTTATGTTCTAATGTTTTATGTTACAAACAAAAAATTAAAGAAAATACATAAAATTGGTGTTTTGTACATGGTTTGAATCTTGACTAGATCATCCAATCTTATGACCGAACTTCGGATTACCAAATCTATACTTCAATTTATTTATTTTCTAACCGAACTTAGAATTACCAAGTTTATACATGAGGTTTAGTAAAAAAAAATGATGAAAGAGAAAAAAAGATTTAATTTGGTGCTTACTTGTTGTTGGCAAAGCAGGAGAGGAACCACCGATGAATTTGAAATCACCAACAAATCTATCATCTTCCCTAGTTCTCTTGAGAGAAGAACTAGCAGCATAGTTAGATGAAGAAGAAGGAGAAGACAAAGATTGTGTTGTAGAAGGAGAAGACATATTGCTATTGATATTTGTTGCAAAAGAAACCCTTCCTTCAATTGCACTATTATGATGAACTATATGACCGTCACTTTGGGTAGGAACATCTCCAGAAACGATATGAGTCAAAGCTGAGATCATTGCAGACATCTCTCTATCCCTATTCAAACCTGGAAATATCATTTCAGTTGACAATGTAGGATGGTCATTGAATTCACTTTTGATAACAACTTTGTCTTTTGAATTCGCCACCTTTAACATACACATGTAAAAATATACTATATGCTTGTTAGTTTATGTTACCTTGATTTATGTTTTGCATGCAAAAAATATATATGCTTCAATAATCAACCCCATTAGAATGGTTCGTGTATATATATATATATGGTAAAGATTGAAAGGTTCAAATTGGGTATAGCCGCCATAGAGAAGAGTCAGTCGGTGATTTAATGAAAGAGTGGAAAACTTTTACACGAAGCAATTGAAAATGCAAAAACACTAATAAAATTCAATAATTAATTAAAACGTAAGCGGTTTGAAAAATTCCTTTTATAATTATGTTACATTTATCTATTGAACAATGCTATTTCTTGTTGTGTAATATACAGGACGTGGAGGAATAAGAATGATTAAAAGTATTTATTTAAATAAAAAATGATAGGAGAAATTAGAGAGTGGAGGTGTGAAGGCAGGCTTGCCGGCACTCCGTGTTGTGTGTGGAGAGAACCTTCATGACGGTTGGCAGCTCATTCGAGCCAGTATTAGTCGGTGAAAAATAAACAGTTAGCCACTAGGTAGGAGCCGACATGAATGAATGTCAAATAAATAAATGGTAATACAAAATGTGTTCAATAAGATGATGATCATTATCTTTTGTAAAAAAAAAAAATGTATATATGATCATTATCTCTTAAAAAAAAAATCATAAAATATATATATATATATATAAAATATATTAAAGTGTTGTAAAAAAATAATAAAATTAATGATTTTTCTTTATGATAAATTATTCGAGAGAACTTAAATTTAATTTCTTATGAAAATAATTCTTTATTAAGTTTTACTCACCTCTCTGTCAAACTCAAATGATTAATGACAAGTCTATTTTCCGTGAGAATTAAAGAATTAACATAAAATAATGCAAGTGAGTGGTAGAAAAGAAAATAGAAAACAGTGAAAATAAAAGTTTAAGAATATTATTACTACCCGATAAAGAGTTAAATTTTTAAAAGAAGAATCTGAGTTTAAATTCAACACTAGAAATTTAACAAAATTAATACTTTTGAATAGGTTTTATTGTCTATTGTGATTCTATTTATATTGAGAAATTAGTATATCTAGCCGTGTGGAAAGAATACCTAAATTACACATACATAACATTGTTTAGTTTGAATTTAAATTTTCATAAGTTTTTTTACAAGAAATTTAAATTGTCATATGTGATTGATTGTATATCAAAATTATGTTTTTATTATTTAGTTGACTTAGAATATTTAATAGTTCCAAATTACACAGCGGTTGTCAACTTTATCTATTTTAACATTTGTGTTTACGGGGATTTTAATACCGTTCGATGTTTAGAGGAACGTAGAAGCGTGGAAAGTTCCGATCAGCATGTTGGGAGCGCATACTTTAATCAGTTTATCAGAGATAACTGTTTGTTGGATTTACCTCTTCGGGGGTCACAAGTTTACGTGGTTTCGAGGGGACGGAAATTCTATGAGCCGTCTTGATCGTTTCCTGTTATCGGAGAGATGGTGTTTGACGTGGTCAAATTGCCTTCAGTTGGCTTCGACACGTGGTTTATCTGATCATTGTCATATTCATCTTAGTATCGATGAGGAGAATTGGGGTCCTCGACCTTTGCGTATGTTAAAATGTTGGGCGACGTTTACGGGTTATAGCGGGTTTGTTCGTGAAAAGTGGTGTACTTTCCAGGTGGATGGTTGGGGCGGTTATGTTTTAAAAGAAAAATTCAAACTCATTAAATTGGCACTAAAAGAATGGCATTAATGTCATTTCGAAAATTTACCAACTAAGATCTCATCATTGAAGGACCAAATTTCATCTATGAAGTTGAAGGCCCAGTCTGTGGTTTTGTTGAATGAGGAAATAGAAGAACTTCATGGGTATTCTGAGGAATTGTACAAGTTATCCCGTGTTAATTATAGTATATGTTAGCAACAGTCGCGGATGCAGTGGTTACGCGAAGGGAATGCGAACTTGAAATTCTTTCATAGTATCATGTCTGGTAAACACCGAAGGAACGCTATTCAATTTTTTATGGTTGAGGGCGTGTTGATTGAGGGGGTGGACAAGGTCCGCGCAACGGTGTTCTCTCATTTTTCGAGTCATTTTCAGTCTCGTCGGCTGAATAGGCCTAGTATGGATGGTATTCAGTTCAGATCCTTATCTCATCAACAAGGGACTGGTCTAATTAAGCCTTTTTCGGTGGAAGAGGTGAAGGCTGTTGTGTGGGATTGCGATAATTATAAGTGTTCGGGTCCGGATGGTATTTCTTTTGAAAATTTGCAGCGTCTCATTGACTTTCGCCACATATCTTTGGTGAGTAGTATGTATAAAATTTTGGCAAAGATTCTTGCGAACAGGCTCCGATTGGTGATAGGCTCGTTAATATCTGATTCTCAGTCGGCTTTTATTAAAGGGTGTCAGATTCTTGATGGAATTTTGGTTGCTAATGAGGTGGTTGATGAAGCTAGAAAATGTAAAAAGGAATTGATTCTTTTCAAGGTTGATTTTGAAAAAGCCTACGATTCTGTTGACTGGAACCATTTGTGTGAGGTGATGGTGAAAATGGGTTTCCCGACTCTCTGGCATAAGTGGATAAAAGAGTGTATTGGGGCGGCTACGGCTTCGGTTTTGGTGAATGGGTCCCCAGCAGATGAGTTTCCTTTGGAAAGAGGGTTGAGGCAGGGTGATCCTCTTTCGGCCTTTCTGTTTCTTTTGGCTGCAGAGGGTTTCCATGTTCTAATGCATTCTTTGTCTGAGAGTAATTTATTTTTTGGTTATAAGGTGGGCAGGTCTAATTTTTGAGAGTAATTACTTGGATTGATTGAAAATCTAATTGTCGAAGTCAAGAGGTTGGAGGTTAGGAGAATTAGAGATTTTAATATTGCTTTATTAGGGAAGTGGTGTTGGAGATTCTTGGTGGAGAGGGATAGTTTATGGTATAATGTGTTGTCGGCTTGTTATGGAATGGAGTGGGGCCGGGTGAGGGAGGGTGGTCGTGATGTCTATGTTTGGTGGAGAGATATTTCAGCTTTGCGAACAGATGAGTGGTTTCATGGTAATGTCAGACAGTTTGTGGGAGATGGCAAAAACACTCTTTTTTGGATTGATGTCTGGGTGGGTGGAGTGTCTTTTAAAGATAGATTTCCTAGATAATTTGAGTTGTTTTTGTTTAAGGATGTATCTGTGTTTGATATGCTTTTGATGGGGTGGGAGTCGGAGGGGGTGGCGTGGAGATGGAGGCGCAGGTTGTTTACATGGGAGGAGGAGTTACTAGGGGACCTTAGGCTTTTACTTCAAAATGTCACTGTGCAGGTTGATAGGATCGGCAGGAGGCTATGGCGTTTGGAAACATCTTCAGTTTACACAGTCCGAAGTGCTTATAATTTTTTAAATGCAAATGTTCCTGTCGATCTTCAGGAGCCCGTGTCTTCTTTGTGGCATAAGGACGTCCCTTTGAAGGTGATTTTATTTGCTTGACGTCTGTTTCGAGACAGGCTTCCAACTAAAGACAACCTTTACCGTCAGCATGTTATTGATATAGATGCTCAGTTGTGTATTAGAGGTTGTGGGGAGGTGAAAACATCTTCTCACTTATTATTACATTGTAATTCCTTTGGTTATGTTTGGAAATGTATTCTTAGGTGCCTTGGAGTAGTTACTGCTTAGCCTTAGGAAGCTTCAAGTCATTTTTATCAATTCAGTTATATTGGTGGTGTCGCAAAGTCAATGCAATCTTTGTTACAGGTCATTTGGTTTGCAATAGTTTGGGAAATATGGAAGGAAAGAAACAATCGAATTTTCAATGTAAAAAATTGTTCTATTCAACAAGTGGTGGACAAAATTAAGGCGCTAACATTTATGTGGTTGAAGGGGAAACTATCCAGTCTTCCTCTCAATTACCATGGCTGGTGGCTCAGTCTATTTTCTATCCTGGGTATAGGCTGACTGGTTGTTCTTTGTTTCCCTTTGGTGGCTTGGTTTAGCTTTGTATTTTTTAATTTTTTTTTTCCGACTTTGACTTTATTTTGGGTGTTTCTTCCTTAACATACCTTGTGCTAGAAAGACCCTTTTGATGTGGTAATATAATTTATTTTAGCCTCTTCAAAGAAAACACTGTATAAAAATTTGAAATAGGTTAGTCGTTTCATAATATTGTTTTTTTTTTCTTCGAAAGGTCTAATTATTTTGGGTGGAGGGAATATTACTTCGGTCCATATTGTGAAACTAGAGAACCACTTTGAACTAAAACAATGAAGCTACCAACTTGCACTTTCAAAATAAGTTAGGAATAAAAATAGGGTTAATAGGGTTTTACCCCTGTAATATAAAAGACTTTTGGTTTTGTCCCCTGTAATTTTTTTTTTTAGATTCAGTCCTTGTAAATAAAGATTCTTCACGATTGCCCCCTATGTCATGTGACTCAGCAGAATTTATGATGTGGCATTGACGTGTCATTTTATTTTTCAAATTTTTTTGCATGCCACGTGTAAAATACATTTTACACGTCATTTATAATTATTTTTAAAAAAAAATAATAAAAATTTAAAAAAATCAGAAGAAAAAAAACTCAATTTTTTTCCAAAAATTTAAAAAATGTCATATTTAAATTCAGATTTTATTATTTGAAACTAAGTTCCAGAATTTTTTAAAAAAATTAGAAAAAACTTTCAGATTTTTGAAATTAAATTTTCAAAATAAAAAATAGAAAAAATTCGATTTTATTTTAAATTTCAGATTTTTTTCCTAAATTTTATTCCATAATTTTTATAAAATCTTTTTCGAAATTATAAAATTATAAAAAAATTCAAACAAAATTTTGAAGATTAAAAAAAAATCTGGAACTTAATTTTTAAAATAAAAAAATTGGATAATATTATTTTTCGAATTTTTATAATTTTAATTTAATTTGTGTTTTTTTTTGAAATTTTTGTATAATTTTTTCGAAATATATTAAGAGTCTTTGAGAATTCAAAATAAAAGTCTGCAATTTTTTAATTTTTGAAAAAAAATCTGATTATTTTTTATTATATTTCTGTTAAAAATCTAACTTTTTTTCCCATTTTTTAAATTTTGAATTTTTTTTGAATTTTTTAAATATTTTTGTTTTTTTTATTATTAATGACGTGTAATATGTATTTTACAAGTGGCAGACAAAAAAATAAAATGAAAAAGCAACGTCATTGTCACATCATAGATTCTGCTGAGTCACATGTCATAGGAGACAAACGTGAAGAATCTTTATTTTACAATGGCCAAATCTAAAAATAAAATTTTGCATGGGACAAAAACAAAAGTCCTCTATATTACTGGTACAAAGCCCTATTTTAAAAATATGTCATTGACCTTTTATATTTTATTTTTAAGTTAGCTAACCATCATGAAACATTGAATAAAGATATATTTAGACCTAAAGAAATGTTAAAAAATTGTATCATTGACCTTTTATATTTTATCTTTAGTTGACAATCATGAAATGAAACATTGAATTCCACTCAATAATCAAACAGTATGTAGAGGCTTTTTAAACATGAAGGATGTTGTTCTCTTCAAAGTCAAGAAATTCAAAATCAGATTCGGTATGGCCAACTTCCCTTGCCGTCAAGTGGCAATAGCCCAAGTACATCCCATTGTGCTCATGAATGAGATCATGAACTAAAGAGCTGCAAAGTGAACTGGTGAAGTGTAAAACCAACCTTGGGTCCCACTTTATACATAATTTGAAGTACTGTTTTTACTTACATCTGTGTTCTAAAAATTAGAAGGTTGCTCGTCGACATTTTTTGTTCACATGTGCCACTTTCTTAGTGGTTCGTGACTAGACCAAATGGGCAAGATAAAATTGCAAAGGCCTCAGTAGTCGGCATAGATTATTGAGTATTTTTTTAGAGTTGGTTTTCTATACAGATTTGACGTTCCTAATAATAATAGAAAGTATAATTATGTTTTCTTTTACTTTTCTGAAGAGTATTTATCTTTTAAGGATTTTCAGAGAAAGGGATTCAGATAATATAAAATTCAATCAAAAAATAATTAAAATTTGATTAATAATTATGAGGTGTGTTATTTAAACAACTATTTGTATGATAAATTTTAAAACAACCATAAATTTATAAAAAAGAAAAAGACATTAATTTTAAAGTATAAGGCATCAATATTAATCTTAAAGTATATATTCTTAGTTAAGTTCAAATGATTAATAAATTTTAACTAAAGACCGATCTTTTATAGTATGTTTGATCATTATTTCTTTCAAGATGATAATTATGAAACCAAAAAAAAAAAATGATCATCATCATCTCTTCAAAAAATTTGATGATCCTTATGATATGTTTATTGAAGTCTTGTTAAAATTTTGGCTTAATTGCAGTTTTAATCCCCTAACTTTTATAAAGTTGCGATTTTAGCCCCCTA
>Ga0209282_1000464_pt1 | contig 19792 bp, 14 predicted proteins | sample Mtrugardesep15_FD_187529 | JGI IMG/M metagenome (GOLD analysis project Ga0209282, IMG submission 187529) | Root nodule microbial communities of legume samples collected from California, USA - M. trunc garden sep15 (SPAdes) (version 2) | ecosystem: Host-associated > Plants > Roots > Nodule...
TTCTCTCTCTGTGATGGGACATAGGCAGGAATGTAAAAAGTAAAAACAACGGGTCTATTTGGTTTGAGAAAAGGTTCTGTTTTACTTTACATTATTAAAGTGCCACCTTTTTACTTTGTTTTCTATTTTCAGATATTTGCATTAGAAACTGTGAAAAGAATAAAATATTGTTGTTGTGGTTTCCTACACAAAACTTCAAAAACATGCAATAAAGGGAGAACAAAGTGGCATGCTCATTAAAGGTGAAAAAATAAATGAAAATAAAATATTTTTTCTCCTATCAAACAAGGCCTCCCTCATAGATGGAGATTAAACATTTTTCAGTCTTCAAATGAAAACAAAATCAACAAAGATTTAAAGGCCTGATATTATGTAATTCTTTTTCTGTTGAGCAACATAATGTTCATCTTAGTGTGTTATCTAGCCTACCATCCTTCGCATTGCACGGTCAAAGCACCAAAAGCAATCTGCTTCATTCTCAATAAGAATAACCAAAGGTGAGCAAATATCATTCATTCCTGCAAATGAAATAATCCATTAAGAATATCTGAAATTTCTTAAGCTCTTGCACTTTAACATAAAAAAATTGAAAGGTATAGTCATCTACCTTGTACGTAACCAATATCATTGTCCAACCAAGCATAAATCGATAGAACATCCCAAAGTTTTGCTTGATTATCTTCACTTTCATAAAAGAAAAGTGCTCGGTCTGTTCGATGAACATCCAGACCTATGATGCAAAATAATCAATTGCCATTACAGATGCTTATTATGCTTATTAAACAAAACATAATAAAAAAAATAGGATTTTGCTAACGAGTGCCTTAAGGGCATCGGTTAAGGATTCCATAAAAGGAAAATTTGTCTTGAAGATACAATTTTTGACTTTTGTGAATGTATTAACTACTGCAATTTTTATACAAAGTTACTTCTTTTAGTTTATTAACCAATGCTCTTAGGGGCCTCATTGGCGTTCTCCAAACAAATATAATGGAGTTTTTATGCAGCATCATATACTTACCAATCTGATGTAATAACTGCAGCCACTGAACAACTTTCTTATCTGAAGTCTTGATGCTTACCAAAGAAGGATCTATTGGCTGGCCATCATCACCGATGAGGGGTGTTGTAATAAATTTCCCAGTACCAAGGACTGGGACTATCTTTTGACATTCAGCTTTCCACATATCATACTGCCCCCTGGATAATAATTTACAAAAAGATTTCATGCTTTGTTTGTTTTCAATCAAAATAAAGATCAAAAAAAGGAGGAAAAAACTTGGGATTAACACCCTAAAAAATTTGTCCCACCAGATGCCTATTAGAAAAATCAGTACAAATTATTAGAAGGAAACATGGGAAGCCACCCAATACTATGCTCACATTCTTTGGGAGATCAAATTGTTAAAAGATATGTAAAGATCTTGATACTATATTAAAAGTACTTTAGACCATTGTTGTTAAAATCCCGATCAGAATCCTAAAAACCCACGATTTTGTGATTTTGCTCTGCCTTACCGATCTGGATCGTAAGTAGAATCCTGAACTATACAAAATCCCTTTGAAATCGGATTAGTTTCTTGTCTTAGACTTTCTTAGAGTATCTCTCAAGACTAGTTCCCATATTTCTTTGTTATTATCATAATTTGTTTTGCTACTCAACTAGGAATTAGAATCTTGTCTAGTATAAATATATAGTTTTTAATCTTTTTACATAAAATCATAATCATTAATCATATCCTTTCGTATAATTGGGCTAAGGGATAATGGGGTAGTTTAGTATTTTATGTTTTACTATATATTCTCTATTGTAACCCCTTATTTTGACAAGCTATTCATATTCTATGAAACCCTAGCCTCTATTGTTGTTCTCATCCTCTCTTTCTCTATTTTATATTTGTATTGTTAACGTGGTATCAGAGCATGGTTTGATCCGCTTTGAATCATTTGTTGCTTCCGCTATTGAGTTCCCAAAAGTTTGGGAATGTTGTGTGATTGACTGATTTGATTTATTGACGTGAGTTGTCTGACTGATTTTGTTTGATTTCTGCAATTGGATTTCTTCTTCGAATCGCAATTACGGTAAGTCGTCGTCCTTGAAGTACCTGATTTCTGCAATTGGATTTCTCCTTTGAATCGCAATATGGATGCACTGGTTCTATTTATTTAGCTTCAAAGAATTTGATTGGTGGTTGTGAGTTGCACGTTGTTATTGGCAAAGTAGAACATTTAGTTTGGTTTTAGCTTATTTTGGGGTTTGTTAGTTGGACGTTGCAAAAGTGATATTGATATTTGGGTTACAGTCATATCTATGGGTTCGTTGCTTTGTTTACAACAAGTGTGCCACATGATGTATTCTTTGGCAGGAAAATATATATGTCAAGTGTGTCCATCTATTGGTTTTCCCTGGTAGGAGGTGATTAATTCTCTTAGTTAAGTTTGGTTTGAATTTGTTTTGGTTTGGTTTGTTTTGGTTCGTATTGATTCTTCAATTTGTTTTGGTTTGGTTATGTTCGGCTTAGCTTGGTTCAGTTGGATTTGGTTTCACTGGGTTTTGTCTAGTTTTGGTTGTTTGGTGAGCTCAATATAATGCTCACAATTGGTTTGTTTGGCGAGTCAAGTGCTCACCAATTTGTTTGTTTGTGAAGAGTTCTCTTGAAGGAAGATTTGAACCTTTTGGTTGCTTCTCCCTCTATTGGCACTTCGGTTCAATTTGGAATTGATTTGGTATCATTAGGTTTGATTTTGTTTGGTTTCATTTGGAATTGGTTTGGTTTCATATAGCTCCTCTCTATGTTGGTTTGATTTGGTTCTTCTATTTGTCGGATGGTTCATTGCTCTGGCTGCTGCTCCTCTGTGTTATCAGTTTCCATCAGGCTGATTTGATATCTTATTTTCAGGGTTAATCTGTAACAAGCTCAAAGCTTAGTAAGCTTCAGCTTGAGGGGTAGTTTTCAAATATTAGTATTTTTTCTTCATGTTTGACAAACTCTCAATGTTACTGCATTGTGAGTTTGAAGGGAGATGTTAGATAATATGTTATAAGCCTTTTGGTATAATTGGGCTAAGGGATCAAGGGTAGTTTAGCACTTTTAGTATTTTATGTTTCACTGCATATTCTCTATAGCTATTGGTACTCTATGAAACCCTAGTCTCCATTATTGTTCCCACTCTCTCTTTCTTTAGATTGCATCTGTATTGTTAACATCCTGTAACTTGAACACAAGAGAATTTATCTTGCTGTGCATATAGCCATATACTATGAAACACCAAGTATAAACTTAATAGGAAGCATGGCCGTATAATACAACAGTGCAGTAGTAGCAATGGTCACAATCGCAGAAATAGAAATAGGAAATAACAACAATGAGTAGGAGAAAAAGGCAGAGGCGACAGCAGGAAACAAGATAATTTATCTTGTTGGGCATATAGCCATATACTATGAACAGAATCATTATTTTGTTCCTCTTGATCTTATTTTAATATCCTACAAAAACATATTGAATTGAAAATATACCTCCGGCGTTGCTTGAGGTCATTCCGTTCTTCAGATGTACTGTTAGGATCATAACAACCTAGTAAGAACTCCCATACCTCCCCTTTGATAGAAGGATGGACACCCTACATAATGTATAGAAAGAAACACAGCATAAGCACAAATCAGAAGGAATAGAAACACTACAATAATAACACACACACACACACACACACACACACACACACACACACACACACATAATACATATGACAATGATCAATTGTAACTTTTACTGACATATGTTGTCATAAAAACACACAGCATATCAAATGGTTATGATGAATCACATGATATACTGCCTCTTTCACATAGAAAAATGTCTGATGCAAGTGGAAGGAGGGAGTATCACTACAGTCTACAAACTATTGAAAAAGAGTCACCATACAATTAAACAGTAGTTATCAGAGTGATTATAAACCCACAAACATACAGAAAAACACACAAACAGACCAGCAATGCAATGATAAACGATATACGAGAAAAGAATATAAGTTACCCCTCGTTGTATTCGTCTCAGAACTTTTGCAATATCCAAACGACCTTCTTCATTAAATGCTGAATTCCATCTTCTTGCACTTAAAGTCTTGCCAGACTGTGGAAATAAAAAACAGTGTATAAATCACAGAAGATTTTTTTTTTTTTTAATCAAAACAGCAAAGAAAAAAATATATAGAAATAAAACCACCAACTCGCTCAAGTGTATATAATAACATCCCTAAAAAAAAAAAGTATATATAATAATAATATTTGTGGGATCGAATATAACTTGTGGGATTCATTTTGAGTTCTTAAAGTGTTACAACATTAGACTGACAAGTTGGTATGTGTTCTGAAATATGAAGTGTCTTAGTAGACCTACCAAAAAAGAGTTAAAAAACCTCCAATGAAGTTCACAATTGGAGATACTCACAGCCAATGTTGTCAAATGGCTGCTTTGGCATAGCAAAATTTGAAAAATTTGTTATAGTTCGATGATACATCATTTAGTACAAACTGTCATCAAATAGCAATTATAGTGGGAATGCAATAAAACTTGTTATCAAATCGTACTTCTAACAAACCACTATTTTGTGCGATACGAGACTGAATATTGATCTTAGCATAAATTTTCAATCATGCAATAGCATACTATTTATTAGACATTGCTTGACACATCCAAAATTGAAATATGTCTAGGGTTCGAATCCTGGATTCCCCACTTATTCACCTTAGAGGGAAAAGAACACATCCAAAAGGGTACAAACATAGAATGAAACATTTGATATATAAAAACAAAAGCTTCACCCTTGGCTTAAAACGAGTTGCTGGAACATCAGCTTTGCATTCTGGTCGAATGGGGTAGAAATCATTCAACTCAGTAGTTCCAGAACGCTTCATAAGAACACTACACAATCCAAAATAACCAATCATCTACTTCTCCGCCCCTCTTCAATTCCAACAATGTTGCTATTTGCTATAGACCCATCACGATCATTTTCTGCACATTGAAAACAAACCCAACAAAAAAAATTAATTTTTTCTTTCATTATAGGGAAAAAAATCAAAAGGGTCAATTTCATTGTTACCGATTATATCTGATCCAGCATCTCTAAGAAGATTCTGAAAAATACGCAGTTAAGGAAACAGAAAGTACCTTTGCGATTTGAGAAATGGTGAATGGAAAATTTTGCAGATTGTGAGGAAGAGAGAGAAGGGAATGAGTGTTGAATAGAATAATCCGCAAAATGGAACAATGATTTGAGATTGCGATTGATGTTAGAACAGAACAAGAGACAAGAATACTATGATGCTATATATAAGTTTTTTTCTTAACGGTTATTTGTCTTCGTTTTCATCAATATCCTATTTTGGAGGAAAGGTTAATTTCTCCTCAGACAAAATGTTTTCATCAAAGCAAGTGATTTTATTAACTATATGCTACTTTTATCAAATATAAAACCTATGTTTAGTAAAATTATTGGATCAACTATAAGATAAATATAAAAGGGTTTGTAAAATATGTTAAGGAAACTAAATGTAGTAATTTACTATTTTAAATTTCTTAACACGTGCAAATTTACACATGATAGAAAAATCCAATATAAAATGACATAAAAAGTATTCTTAATTTATAGTAAAATTTATATTAATTAATATTTAAGTATTTATAAAAGAAAATTAAATTTATTATTTAATATATCTTTTATATATATTAATTGATTTTATTCGCAAAAAAATTATTTTATTTTCATTTTATGTATACTATATATTTATTTTATCTAAAAAATAATTAGTTAAAGAGAAATGAATAAACCTCAAGTGTAAAAACGAGAATGAACGGTAGCAAACTACAACATGATGATAAACGGTTGATGTGGTATGAGAGATGACAGGCGATCTAGAGGTGGTAGAAACATGCAAAGACAGAGGAAATATTAGAGAAAGAAGCGAGTGATTCATGGTTTTTGTTTCTTTTTTGTGATGTCAAATGTGATAATTGGTATCTCTATATAATACATTTATTTTATTTTAAATTATGATAAATTGTAAAGGGTAATAATTGATTTTAAATAAAATAATAAGGCTAAATAACTAAATATAGATGTCAAATGTGATATTTCATATCTTGGTAGTTTTTTTTTACCAATATATCTTGGTATTTAATACATACTTATTTTATTTTCAGTTATAATATAAAGAATAAAAATGGATTTTAGACAAAATAATAAGAGTAAAAATAGAAGAAAAATTTATAACCTATAAGTTCAAATTGTAATCAAAATAACAACGTCTAAAATATAAGTTATAAGCTAATTATAATTATAATTAGCATAAAAATTTGTTTCTTGCAGAAAAATTACCATATCTTGAACTAGCAAACTTTTTTACCTGAACTCATAGCCAAGAAATTCCATCTCCCTTCACAATGATTAGCAATGTGCTGATGAGGAGATCATCCTCTTCAAAAGTTCAAGGTCTTCATTATTAAATGGTTAAAATCAAATAAAAAAATTTAGACATTAAAAAATTAACGATAATGACTTTTTAAATAACGGAACAAACGTTAATAGATCAAAATATTGATTTTACGAGTTATGAGATCAAAATAAAAACAAAAAATTATTTAGATTACCAAAATTTCAATTAAGCCCGGGATTTATGTTGATTCTAACAACATCATTTTGCATAGGAATTTCCAAATCGTTGTCCATAATACTTTTTATCTGGGAATAAACCTAGGTAGCATGTAGGACAAATTTTTGAGGATGTAGAGGACCAATTATAGGACAACTCCTCTTCCAACCCATGTAACTAAGTTCACCAACCATGGACTATACTCACTAGACCATCAATGATCAACCAACCCCTTTAGCTTTTGCATCATAAGAGACATTTCTTTTACTCTTCCCCAATCTATATCAACCTAAACATCCCTCCGTTTTACAATATTAGTCGTTTAAGGTTTGTCTATGATTATTAAGAAAATGATTAATTGTGTTGATTTCAATGGTAAAATTAGTAGCATTTATTAAAACACCCTTATTAATTGCAGTTAGTGAAGTAGTTAGGTTAGATGAAATTCAATAAACAATGGTATAATAGTGGAAAAAAATAATAAATGATGTATTGGTATTGTAAAGTGATAATTATTTTGAGAAAAAAAATACTAAAAAGACAATAATTATGAGACGGAGGGAGTAGTATACCTATTAATTGAGTGTTACGTAGGAATTACTACTTGTAACTTTCAACTACCCAATTAAATGTCATGCACCAAAGGAGAAAGCAAGTCAATTAAGTTTGCATTTGTGTTTATACATTCTAAGAAATATATAGTAGGAGTCGGAAAGGGCAACACTCAAGGTGTGAAAATATGGTTAATTCTCTTCATACATACCTAAATTAAATCTACAATGTGCATGATTCAATGTATTGGAGAATTTGTAGCCATCCTCTTCTTCATTTATATCCACTATATTGGCGAGACAATGGCGATGAAATTATGCCGAATTGGGCAATAGTTGTCATGCATTCAATTTGTTATATGAATAATAATGTTGGAGTGCCAATGATAAAAGATTGATAATGGACATTGCAAAGACAAAACCATATGATCCTGTTGTAAACAGGATGGAGAATTAGCCAAAAGTGAGATTATATATTAATTTGAATATTATTATAGTACATGATTTAAATCAGGTAAGGCCATGTATAACTGAGCTGCCCCTTGTGGAACTTTTGCCACCACACTTCACCTTGTACCATTTAAAAGAAGCAAATTTTAATCCCAAAAACATTACTGGATTGTTCAGTTCGATCATCAATTACTTGTGTCATACTAATTAGAAGCAAAATAGTATATGTTATGACTACATCAGTGAGGTTGGTTCAAAAATGAGACTGCTATACCTTCCACCTTGAGTATAGAACCAGTGGCAAATCTGGTTTTGAATTTGGTGTTGTTTGATTAAACAGCTGAGAATGTAAATCCTCATATATTCGAAAATAAGAAAAATAAACAAATGTAAGATGTTAAGAGATAAATTTTCAGGGATGATCAATTTAATTCTAACATTCAACCCTTGTCCTATATGATCATTCAGTTTAAGATACTTTTGTGGGAGTATCATCATTTTGTAGCTATAAGCAATTAACATAATTAATGATACGCGTTCTGTAAAATTGGCATAAACTTATGAGTTCAACTTCTAAGAGGTATTGGATAAAAGGTTGCTTAGAATATCATGATTATGAGCTGCTTTTGAATTATTTTATATGTATCTTCTTCTAAAGCTTAAAGAAGCAAGAAAGGGGCACTACATATAGTCCCACATCGACAGAAAAAACTTGTATGATTGTGTTTCAAGGTACCTTCATAAATCAAACAAATTTACACAAAAAATCTAATTCCAAGGTTTTCATCATTATATTTAATTATATATATTTAAATTTAAATAACTCAGCTTTGCTATGTCTAAGTTTTTGTTATGTCTATGTTAGTGTCTTTTATTTTTATAGTTCTTTTTTTTTACGCAAGCAAATTCATGGTGTTTCATTCCTAATAATCAATGTTTTAAAAATTGAATCGGTCATCAATCCTATCAAGTTTTATAAACAGGAGTGCTAAAAATATATTTATATTTCCCGGAAAAAAAATACATATTTATAATTAAGTATAATAAAAATTGTATTATCACCAAAAAAGAAAAATAATAATAATGTACTTTTTGAGGGAATAATAATGTACTTGTAAAATCATAAAATGTTGTACTATCATGCTAGTGAATTACTAGGACTAGCAGTGGCTCCTTTTAACTGTTGTACAAGGAAGTAGCCACGCCAAGCTAATAGCCACTTGAACCAATATTGTCTAGGAAATTTATTAGCAATACTTGTTTGGGATGATTCAACCAAATTTGAAGGAGAGCTTGATATAGAGTAGGATTAATCTCTGAGCACTACAATTGCCAAATGTGAATGGTTTCTCTGGCATGTGATTGTGACAGGAGGATTAAGAAGATAGTGTTCACACCTTTTTGAGGCAATATATTTAGGAATAATACAAGTGGGTGTCATGCACCAAAGGAGAAAGCAAGTCAATTAAGTTTGCATTTTGTGTTTATACATTCTAAGAAATATAGTCAGCGTGGAAAAGTGCAACACTTCAAGGGGGTGAAATGGTAAATTCTCTTCATGAACTAAAGGCTATAAAAGTGTAAAAATGTACACATTTTATAAGCATACATCTAAAACGCATGCAATTTGTAAATACCTAAAGTAAATCTACAATGTGTATGATTCAATGTATTGGAGGATTTGTAGCAATCACCATCTTCATTTACATCTACTATTGGCGACACAATGGCGGTGAGATTATGCCGAATTGGCCAATAGTTGGTATGCTACTGTCGATTTTGCATCATCTGTCAAATTTCAATGACCATTTCACCTTAGTTTTGAAACGTCATGGAGGAACGTTTCGATTTGAAGGACCCTGGTTCACAAACACAAGCTTTATCGCTACTGCTGATCCAACGAATGTTAACCACATTGCAAGCAGGAATTTTGGCAACTACGGGAGGGGGTCTAATAACTTCCAAGAAATTTTTGAATTTTTTGGAGATGGTATTGTCAATTCTGATTCCCACGTATGGAAAGAGAAGAGGACAATGTTTCATTCAATTCTCAAAAGGAAAAGCTTCAAGAACTTGTTCCAACAAACTAGTCAAAAAAAGTTGGAGAAATTCCTACTACCGTTTATTAATGATGTATCTGAAGCAGGTTCTGAGGTGGACTTGCAAGATATCTTGAATAGGTTCACTTTTGACAGCATCTGCATTATTGTATTTGGATTTGATCCTAATTGGCTTCCAAATAAGATTAGTGATCTTAGAGAAATTTCATATCAAAAATCTCTTATTGTGATAGAGGAAGTGCTATTCTACAGGAACTTCATTCCTAGTTGCTTATGGAAGCTGCAGAAATGGTTTCTTGTTGGTCAAGAAAAGAAGTACAAGCTAGCTCAAGAAAATCTCGACCGATTCTTGTATGAAAGTGTAACATTTGCCAAACGCGAAGAGAAAAGCAAGTGCAGCAGCAGTGAAGAAATGGATGAATGTTATTTCAACTTTGTAAAAGCACTGATGAAGGAAGGTTCTGGAAATGAGGGAGTGAGTGAGAAGTATCTTAGAGACAATGCACTCTCTCTTTTGTTAGCAGGTAATGGCACACTTAGTTCAAGTCTCAGCTGGTTTTTCTGGCTTGTTTCAACTCATCCTATTGTGGAAGCCAAAATTATTCAAGAGATCAAAGATAATTGTGTATCACAACATGAGAATTGGATAACTTCAATGGTGGAAAGTCTTGATAAGCTAGTCTACCTCCATGGAGCTATATGTGAATCCATGAGGCTGTATCCTGCCGTACCTTTTGAGCTTATCAGTGCAATCAAATCTGATGTACTACCTAGTGGAGAGAATGTTAGTCCAAATACCAAGTTAATTTACTCTTTGTATGCTATGGGAAGGATGGAAGAAATATGGGGAGAAGATTGCATGGAATTTAAGCCTGAGAGATGGGTATCAGAGAGAGGACACATTATACATGTACCATCTTACAAGTTCATAGCTTTCAATACAGGACCTAGAAGTTGTATGGGTAAAGATCTTAGTTTCGTTCAAATGAAGATGGTTGCAGCTGCCTTGTTATGGAAGTTTCACATACAGGTAGTGGAAGGTCATCCTGTAACCCCTAGGGCTTCTGTTGTCCTTCGAATGAAACATGGCTTGAAGGTCAAGGTTACTAAAAGATGCATTTGACATTGTTGCTCTCTATGTCTTGGTCAAATATTCTTATGGTCTAGTGATATTATATTATATGGTATTTTATATTATATGAACTTTATTTTAAAAAGCATGTTTCAATGTAACAAACTGATTTAGGGTGAAAGGTTGATATATATATTTTTATTTTTAAGCTATTGGAGATAACCTCTCCAAGCTAAATAATACATCAGAGATATGTTTCTCCTCTTTTTTGTTTTTTGATGCAACTGTTAATCCTCTTTGCATATAAGTTATGATATTTCTTATTGTTTCTGCAATGAAACAGAGGAATTTAAATCAATCAATGTTGATCTCTTTTAAACTATTGTTCGCACCAATGTTCTAAAATTGATCCGGATGTCAAACTGGAAAACCCATCCCTGATTGTATTAGTATTTCAATTTGAAATTCAAATATGAAAATATGTTGGAATAAACAAAGAAGAGATGTGTATGAGATTATTACTGTGAATTCAAATTTGACCAACAAAGAAGAGATGTGTGTACCGAACCATACTTGATTCGCCCCAAAAACATTGCAAAAAAGTAGTGTGTACCAAAGGACTAATAGTATGTGTTGGTGTTGTACAACATAACATTCATGTGAGCTCAATGGGACAAGACAACCGGAAAAAAAAGATTATGTATTGTATATTATAGTTGTCGACATGCGAGTTTAGGGATCAAGCAGACATACATGACAATATCATGTCGCGGAAGCCAAGTTTATTGAAGAGATCAATGATAATTGTCAAACCAAAGATGTTTGTATATACACAAGCTTCATTGAAATGAAGATGGCTGCAAGGTCATCCATCCTGTAACTCTTAAGGTTTTATATTACTCTTGGCATGAAACATGGCATGAAGGTGAAAGTCACCAAAAGATCCATTTGATGGAAACATTTGATATATGTATTTGTTTCCTTTAGCTTATTTGTAATTGTGATTTCAGTGACTTGCATGGTATTAGAAGAAATACCATTTATATTATTATATTCTACTACAAGAAAATATTGCATTACTAGCCAAAATTGGCATTATAAAAACATAAAAACAAATATCATCATAAAAATATACTGTATTTCATGAATGATTCCAATTTCTAAAAGAAGCTAAAATTTGTATCCCTTCTGAGTTATCCTAACTTGCAGCAATTCATTCATGAACCATGTGCTAGTACATGCAAATTCTTTGTCTAGCCAATTGTTTTCTTGACATTTGGAAATCCTCAGCAACCATAGTAGTTTTCAAGTTCAAGGAATTATTATTTATGAGGTAACCACCATAAGCACCTATGTTAGTGTTGGGTTGTGAAATGGATGGTGTGTACGAATGAACCAAAAAAAAAATTGAACTGAGAAGACACATCGTCATGGAAATGTGAATGTCTATTTAATGGAGTGTACAACTATCCGATATAGTTGAATTCAATATTTAAAAGAAGCTAGTTGGATTAAGATTTTTATTTTAATCCCAAAATCATAATTGGATTGTTTAGTTCAATCTTCAATTACTTATGTCCTACAGATTATTTAGACTAATTAAATTGGTTCCAAATAGTACCTGTTATGACTACCAGAATGAGATTGGTTCCAAAAGAAATAGACTACTACACCTTCCACCCTGAATATGTAACCAGTCACAAATTTGCTTTTGAATTTGTTGTTGTTTGATTAAACCGTTGAGAATGTAAATGCTCATATAGATCATGGTATTTGAAAATAAGAAAAATAAACCAATCTAAGGAGTTAGGAGAAAAACTTTTCAGAAACGACCAATTGAATTTAAACATTCAAACTTGTCCTATATGATTATTCAGTCTAAAATACTTAAGTGATACACGTTCTATTTTTTTGAGAGAAAGTATACACGTTCAATAAAATTGGCATAAACTTAAAGAATTATTTTCTATGCATCTACTTCTGAAGTTTAGGAAAGCAAGAAAGTGGCCCTACAGTACAAATAGTCCCACATTGTCACAAAAATCTAGTACGGTAGAGTTTATAATCGTCAAAATGCCTTCAAGGTATATTCTTGAATTTCTCTTTTTTTAGAATTTTTCATCAATATATCTAAAAAAACAAATTAGTGTCATTTTCATAATTTACGCGGACAAACTCATGGTATTTTATTCATAATAATCAATGTTTGTAAAATTGATTTGGTCATCTTTGTTAGATCTTTGATTTACATATCAAACAATTAGATCATTGATTGAACAACATGATTAAATCAGATATCTTCATAATCTATAATGTAACTCGTTAACATTTCCCTTTTCTTTACTAGTAATACATCACAAACACTTGATCCCTCTAACCAGCACCTCAATCAAACGTCTTAAATCAAACTCATTAATCATTTATCAATATATTCATTTCAGATCAATATTTCGTTTTTTCTTTTTCTTGTCTAGTAGCCTAGTGGCTAGAGCTCACACAATTAAATGTGAAGAAGTGGGGTGTCCGGGGTTCGAACCCCGTCCCCAACATAAATTATGCAATGTCCCTCTATCGCGACTTGTTTCTATTAGGTATTCAAAATATATTTATAGATATTAAATCTTAATAGAGAGATCCATCTATTAGAGATGACCTAACATATCAAAATAATATTTTGTCCACCATAAACCGGAATCTCGCCTAAACATTTTTTTAAAAAAAAACTTCACCTAAATTTTGTTTCATAAAAATAAAAAGAAAATAAAAAATGGAGTGGAGAAAGTATAAAAAAAAAAAACATAGGAACAGAGTTTGTTGGTTAATGACTTATGATTTGGAGACAGGAAATACGATGATGAAGAAAATGAATATCTTCTCCAAGAAACCTAAGCCAAAAGGTTCATTCGATCACTCACTTTCTTCTTCTCTTCTGTTCCTTCCACCGCCATTCAATTTCGCTTGAACGCTTTTTCTATTAACACCTCCCCTCCCTATCCATGCAGAGGTTCTGAGAGAGAGTAAACGTGAAATGGCCAATGCCACTAGAGGTAATGTAATTTTCTCACTTCATCACTACTACATTTACATTTTTATGTATTTGTTTATGTATTCCACAGGCATAGAAAAAGAAATTGGAGCATTACAACTTGAAGTACGTTTTCTTAATTTACTATTACAACTCATCATTACTATTTATGTAAATTTCTCATGTGTTTTATGATTAGGAAAAGAAGCTAGTTGCTGAGATAAAGAAAACTGCCAAGACGGGAAATGAGGTTTTAAACATGATTCATCTATCTTGTTCCTATGTGACTTAGGCTCTGTTTGGATAAACAACGCTTGTCAATATAACAAAGATAAAATTAAGTCAAATTGTTTTCTTATAAGCTATAAGTTGTTTTCATAAGTCATCTTGGAGAGCGTATAGAAATAAGCTGGAAACAACTTATGGACATGTTGTAAGTTGTTTCCATAAACTTTTCTAAACGGACTCGTAAGCTGTAAGTGTTTATGTATTAGCTAGTGCTTTCTATTAAAATTTGTTGATATTTTCTTCACTCATAAGTTATCATCATGCACCTTTTGCAGGCTGCGACTAAAATTTTAGCGCGCCAGTTGGTCAGGCTTAGGCAACAAATTGCTAACCTTCAAGGAAGTCGAGCTCAAATGAGAGGCATAGCAACTCACACACAGGTACATTGCTCGAGTGGTGGTCCATCTGATGCTAATTTTGGTACTTTGTTATCAGGGGGTGGGCGATTTTTTCTCCTAACTACGCTTATTATTCATGCAGGCATTGTATGCTCAATCTTCTATTTCTGCCGGCATGAAAGGTGCTAGTAAGGCAATGGAAGCTATGAATAAGGTAGATTGATTTATCATATGTTTTGATTATATTTGATGTCCATGGCCCGATACGTTGCTGCAGTTGGTTTTATTTTAGTATTGGACACATGCTGCATTGGTGCATTTTAATTGGATGTTTATTAATGGGATGGTATCCAAGCTTGTTCAAGGTTAAGGGTTAGGAGATAAAAGTTGATATTTATAGGTTATTGCCGGCTTTTTAAGATTGCAAAGTTTCCAATGAATGATCGTGAAGGATGAGACTGTTCTTTTGCTAAAAGGAAAATTATGCATTGGGAAGGCAGAAATGCAGAATTCATATAGTAGCTGTTCTTTTAACTTTCATCTAACGCTGCATAAATTGACATTAGGATCCATCAATTACTCTCTAGTTATGTCATATTTTTTCAATCCGTTTCCGTTCTGCTGAATTTAAAGAAATTATTTGCAGCAAATGGCACCTACAAAGCAAGCCAAAATTATTCAAGAGTTCCAGAAACAATCAGCACAAATGGATATAACTGTAAGTTGTTTTTCTTCATAGTGAGCATAAATTTTGAAACATTGTTCATGTTTCCACATCTAATGGCAAACTTTGTAATTTATGTGCAAACTGAAATGATGTCAGATGCCATCGATGATGTCTTGGATAATGATGAAGCTGAAGACGAGACAGAAGATCTGACAAATCAGGTACTAAGGACTCTTCATACTGCAATTATTGTTTTTGAAATGTGTTGAAATCTCTGGAGAGCTTAAACCTGATTAATTTCACGGAATTGTTGAAAATCTCTGCTATACATTGGGCACGGTTAATTAATTTCTTACTTAGCTATTTACGTGGAAAAATTACTGCTTCTATGTATACCAAGTAATGTACTGCCACTTTAAAACAAGTAAGCTAGAAAGTTACATTTTCTTAAAAGGAAAGGCTAGCAAGTTACAATTTTGAATTTTGTGGTATTCCTAAAGGTGTAACTTGCTAATATATTTTTTCTAAAGAACACGTGGGAGTATTTTATTCAGCTGGTCACTAATATAGTCCCACTTGTTTTTTTGGACTGCGTTAGCAAATTATAACTTTAAAATTTGTTAATGTACTCCTAAAATTGTAATTTGCTAATATACTTCTAATACAAGTATTAGCAAATGTATCTAGGTATAATGTTAACATATATTTAGACGCACACACGCACACACACACTTAGAAAGAGAGAAATGGGAAAGAGTGTGACTGTCGAGTAAAAAAACAGGTAGGTTTGTCTTTTAAGTGTTGTAATCCTTGATATAAGAAACTCTCACTTGGTTTAATGAGTAACACGATTTTTGTTTTATCCAGGACTTCATCTTTTGTTTAGTTTTGTCCTTAACTATTTTGATATCAAACATGAAACAATTCTGTGTTGTCCTAATTTTTAAGCAAATCACGTGCACCTTAAAAATACTTTAAATTTTTGGTTGGCTAATAGCTAAATTGACATGGGTTAGAAAGAATAATGTTGAATTTATAGAAAATAAGAGTATAGATGGGCAGAAGTTGCACATATGATTCTACGGAGGTAACATTTACTTTTAAAATTACAAAAAACAACTAATGGAAATTTTATTTACTTTTTGGCAGGTACTCGATGAAATCGGCGTGGATGTGGCTTCACAGGTTGGAATTAGTTGTTATTAATCTCTGTAGTCCAATCCTCTGTACTGTTTTAAATCTGAATGTTTTGTGCTCAAGTTAATTTCTGTTTTATTTACACTCCTGGCAGTTATCAGCAGCTCCAAAAGGGAGTATCAAAACAAAGAATACTGAAAATGTCAGCAGGTATATACCATACCGCATTTTTTTACTGTCACCCTTTTTCCTCCATCCTTATTCTTTAAAGAAGTTTAGACGATGATATGAATAAAGTTTAGACGATGATATGAATATGAATACTGAAAATGTCAGTAGGCATCTACCCATCCAATCCAACAGTAATTTCCTTTTTCCCATTCATCACAGGTTTTCCCCCCTCTATGTCTTTAAGAAATTCAAAAAAGAGAGAGAATGATATAAATTTAAAGATATAAATTTCTATTATGCAACTTATAAGTTGTGAAGAATTTACTTGGAATTGTGCATTTGAAGTTCCACATCCACATCTATGTTTAGCATACATGTGAATTTCTTTTGTGAAACTTCTTTAGCTGTTGTTTTTTCTTTATCAGTTTGTTTGACCTTTGAAATTTGATGCCATTGCAGCTCGGAAATTGATGACATCGAGAAGCGTTTGGCGGCCCTTAGAAACCCCTAACTTTTTGTCTGGAATTGTGATTCTCAAACTCAGTTGTAAACTACTAGAATTCTTTTCAGAACTCCCACGTTTTTTTGGGATTTCAGAAGTTCATTGTGTATATCCTCCTTGAAGTTTTTGATGCATTTCATTTTAAATTTTCACCTTTTTGGCTAGGGCAATCTAGGGGAGTGGATTCAAAACCGAGATGGATAATGCTTGTGTAGGCTGTTCATGGTTTGGTTAGCGAAGAAAACCGAACTGAACTGAACCAAGCTTACAATTCAAGAAAACTAAACCAAACCGGTGTTATGGTTCGGTGAACCAATTCATTGTTTTTGAACCGAACTGAAACCATTTTTCAGAACCAAGCATAACCAATTTTTTCCAAACTGAACTATGACTTTTTTGGTCATTTTCACGAGTCATCATTATATTCCTGCATATATCGAACATTTTATGTCCTACCGCCCTAATGACAAATGATTTTTATTTTCATAAATTCAATTGCTGTCTAGAACTCAGAAAGTTATGCAACACTAAACTACTCAACCGTTCAAGTGGCTTGTTTTAACAAAAAAAAAAAAATATCAGCAATGTTACAACAATTTTTTGTTGGTGGATTCTAGGGTGAGGGATCAATCAAGTCCCTCACCAGTGTACCACTTTAATTGACCATTAGATTAAATAAGTCAATCGGATCTCATTAGTCATAACCACACTTGATCGTATCTCTCCTCTCTCCAACCACGCTCTTTCTCTCTTCTCACAAGACCATGGCTGAGTTTTGTCTCCATTTGTTCCACCACTACATGAAAATTAAAAGTGCGTCTTCTATTCAAGATTTCAAAACCCACATTAATTTGTTTACTCTTTTTCAACATTCCGTGCGCAAAGGTTCTTGTTCGCAGTTTGGTTACGATGTTCTGGCAGTGTATTGGTAAATTATACTATATCAAACAACCACACATATATTGGTCAAATACCCAGAAATTAAACAAATCCATCAACAAAAGCACAGGACTAAAAATAATCATATGTTTGTCAATTGAATTCTTCTCTCTTTAATTTCTTTTTATTATTATATTCTGAATTTCCACAAAATCATATGTCATGAATTTCTTTAATAAAACTGATTGATTTGTGATCGTTACCATTACCACCGTTCCATTCCGTTGAGATTAGAAGGGAGAAAGGAAAACGTCAAGTTTGATCCGGTATATACGGTGTATAATAAAACCTATGAACTCAAGTAATCTAATGGCTTTTATTGTTATTTGTGGTGGTCCACCGGTGAGGGATTTGTTGGAGCCCTCACCCTAGAATCCACCTTTTTTATTTATTTTTAATTGCTATGAATATGGTAACTCCAGTTTTTTAATCCTACAGCACCATATCATTCGTTGCTTCAAATATCATCGTCAATCATTCAGCGCAGTAGCCTTGTTAAACTTCATTCACTGTCAACAAACAATTAACATTGCATATCCACAAAACTTGCTACAACTCAAGTTTCATACAGTACAATACTTATTTATAAAAATAATATTTTCTTCGAATTACATCTTTGACGCGTTATAAGAACACATTAAAGCTGCTAAGGAATCTTCTGAAGCAATCTGAGGGGATCTAGAAATGACGTCGGGATGTCATGCCATTGTGACCTCGATGGTAATTCAGGATTATAACCATGAACTTGAATCTTTTGTTTCTTTCCATAAGGCTTCTTGAAATCCCAGGTATGCCAAAGTTTAGAAATGAAGAACAAAATAACACACCCTTGAGATTACTTCCTGATGGTGAGGAGCTCAAAGCTCCTCAGAGGATCATCACGGTGGCCTCTCATAGACCCATGGGGTGCAAAAGTTGCTTGTTTCGTATCATACACAGGTTGAACTCTATGTGCACCAGATGGACGGCCCCCACTTGTGGCAATCCTGCCAGTATGGTCCCTGCCAGTATGGTCACCTGAGGAATTTGGCTTTGATGATACCATGGCTTTTCTTGAACTGCTGCCATATCGAGTTGAATTGTGTTGGGCATAGTGCTGTTAATATAAGATAGCGTTAAACATAAGAATAATAATTCAATAAACAAATGCATAGTTACACTCAAGACTTAACTAAATATTCAGAGAATATGTCTGTTTGATTTGACAAATCACTTTCTGTTTTCACTGTAAATTATTAAAAACAACCTTGTTTTCTTTCTCACTTCATTACTTATTTTTAGATTTGTAAATAAATCGGAGAAAGCAATATTTTATTGTGCTTATAATTTCCAGTACAAATATTTACAAATGGTAAACAAGGTAAAAAAAAAAGGGACATTTTTGTAATTATAAGTGAAAAAACACGAAATGGAACTAGAAAATGTCTTGTCAAACTAAACAGGAAGCAACATTCTCATTTGAAAACTTCATATGATGATTTATAAATTCTTATTGTTTTGAAAGAGTATTACCAAATCCCTATGCATTGCCACATCATCATAAGTCCTATGTCTGGTGTGTTCACCATGATGAGGACTAGAATTTGCGCGGTTCCTCTGGGTGAATGCTTCAACAACAGCACCAGATATTTTCTCCCGAATCTCTCTCCCAACTGAAATAAATAGCATGAACAAATATATAACAGACTTTGAGAACAGTACAATAGTTTTACTATTGATGAGAACAACGAAAAAGATAACTTCAGTTGAACGTTTTCAGTTCAAACATTTATTTTCTGTCACAGGATATATTAGCAGGATACAAATTTCATTCTTATTCAACCGAAAGACAACAGACCTGGAATCTTTTGTGATTTATGTGCAGGTGTAGCTGCTGCATGCATAGCTGCCTTGCCAGTGCTATGCTGTCGTTACAACAACCACAGTTAGCGACCAACAAA